>Ga0074195_1000500_pt1 | contig 75292 bp, 77 predicted proteins | sample EPASupsiteHSE623_FD_64525 | JGI IMG/M metagenome (GOLD analysis project Ga0074195, IMG submission 64525) | Bioremediated contaminated groundwater from EPA Superfund site, New Mexico - Sample HSE6-23 | ecosystem: Environmental > Aquatic > Deep subsurface > Groundwater > Contaminated ...
ATTTTGGAGATAGAGAAAATTTTCAAAATAGTACCTTTGAACATCTTGTAAAAAAATGGGGAATGGCTAGATTCTTTGATATTGTAAACGCTTCAACAAATTATAAAATTCAAAGAAATATTTCAACAAAACAAAGTACAACTCCAAGAAATCCGAGAATGGGTATAAATAAAAGTAGTATTGAAGGAGAGAGTTATATTGGATGTAAAATCACCTCATCAATAATTGAAAATAAGAATCTCGATTCCCTATCAAATCTATTAGAAAAATATAGTGCAACAAAAATCAAAATTACCCATAAAGGTAATATCATAATATTAGATGCACCATCAAAAAGTGCAAATGATTTTGCTAAAGAGTTAGAGAAAATCAATTTTAATCCTTTTGTTTAAATAAAAAAAGCTTACACTAGCTTTTTTTATTCAAGCTAACTCTTATGATAAATAACTTAAAATTATAAACTTAATAATCAAAACTAATCAAATGAGCAAATAAAAATGAACAAAAATATTTTTAGACCTTTTTTCAATGAAAATACAGATATATTAAATTTTATTAGATACAACACTATTGGAAAAAATAAAAAAGAGTATTTTGATTATACTGCCTCAGGATTAGCCTTTAGACAAATAGAAAATAGAATCCATGATGTACTTGAAACTTATGCAAATACACACTCTAAAGAGGCTTCAAATGCTGATAAAACTACAAACTATTATGAAATGGCAAGAACTACACTTGCTAAAAATCTAGAACTTAGTGATGAGTTTGTAATACTTCCTAGTGGCTGTGGAACAACAGCTGCCATAAAACATTTTCAAGAGTTAATGGGGTTATATATTCCTCCTTCTACAAAAAAAAGATATGGTTTTCAAATAGATTTAAAAACTGCTCCTTTAGTAATAGTTGGACCTTATGAACACCACTCAAATGAAGTCTCTTTTAGGGAAGCTTTATGTGAAATTCAAAGAATAGATTTAGATAAAGATGGATTAGTTGATTTAAATCATCTTAAAGTTGTACTTGAGAAAAACAAACATAGAGAAATAATAGCCTCATTTTGTGTTGCTTCAAATGTAACTGGAATTATAACTCCCTATGAAGAGATTTCTAAATTATTAAGAAGTTACAATGCTGTAGTTTGTTTTGATTCAGCAGCTTCAAGTCCATATATGAATATTCCATCACATTTATATGATGCAATGTTTATGTCACCTCACAAACTTCTAGGTGGCCCTGCTTCTTGTGGTTTATTAGTTATTAGAAAATCGTTAATTGATACAACAATAGCTCCATCATTTGCAGGTGGTGGAACTGTTTTATATGTAAATAAAACTTCACAAACTTATCAACAAAGTATCGAAGCTAGGGAAGAAGCTGGAACTCCTCCAATTTTACAATTTATTAGAGCATCTCTTGCATATCAACTAAGAAATGAAATAGGTTTTGAATTTATAAAAAAACAAAAAGAAGAGTTAAAAGAGCTATTTATAAATGAACTAAAAAAGATTCCAAATTGTGAAATATATGGAAATCAAGAGGCTTTAAATATAGGAATAGTCTCTTTTAATATAAAAGGTTTAAGTCCCTACGAATTATGTAATCGTTTATCTTCAACAAGTGGAATCCAAACAAGAGCTGGATGTTCATGTGCAGGACCATATGGTCATGATTTATTAGGAATAAAAGAACTTGATATGAATAATCGACCAGGATGGGTAAGAGTTTCTATTCATTTCTCTCAAACAAAAGATGAAATAATGAATTTAATTGAAAGTATTAAAAAAATTAAAAATTAATTTGTATAATAAATAATAATTTGACAAACTATTTTTCTTCTTTTTCCCAATTTATCGACCCTATTAAAAACTAACTTTACTACTACACAAAATCTACATATTTCGTTTAATTTTCATTAACCCAAAGAGTTTACAATCCCACATGAATTTCATATTATTTTTTTTAATTTTTATTATAGTTTTTGCTTTTCAAACTTTTATAATAAAAAAACGTCTTATAAATAAACTCGATTTTACTTATAAGACGAAAAAGTATCTTAGCCTAATTTTGTATATCACTTTTTTGGGTGTAATTTTATACCCAATGGCAAGATACTATCCTTTCGTGCCTAACTGGCTCTATTTTGTCCTTTCCTTACCAATTGGGGTGATTTTTTTAACATTTATTATTACTTTATTACATGAAATCATCTCTTTTGGAATTAACAAAACACCATTCAAAAAAAATAGAAGAGAATTCTTCAAAAAAGGCTTAGATATTGGTGCAATTTCCCTTGTAATTGCCACAAATGCAAAAGCTATGGACAATGCTAAAAATGTAGAGATTGAAGTAGTAGATGTAAAAATAAAAGATTTAAAATCACCCTACACTATTGTTCAAATAAGTGATATTCACATTGGTGGATTAATTGATAAAGATTTCATAAACTCTCTTGTAAAAAAAATAAATATTTTAAATGCTGATATAGTTGTAATAACTGGCGACTTAGTTGATACAAAATTAGAGTATGCAGCACCTGCACTTAATGAACTTAAAAATATACAATCAAAATATGGAATATATTTTATAGTTGGAAATCATGAATATTTCCATGGTGTTAAACCAATTATTGATTATGTAAATTCTTTAGGAATAAAAACTTTAGAAAATGAAAATGTTTATGTTGGACCAAAAGATGAAGGGTTTAATCTTTGTGGAGTTTATGATAGATTTGGCTTTAAATACAATGATTTTATACCAGATATTAATAAAGCTATGGAAAATTTAGAAAATTCTCCAACTATTCTTTTGGCTCATCAACCAAAATTTATTGAAGAGATTGAAAATACCCAAGGAATTGATTTAATGCTTAGTGGACATACTCACGGTGGCCAAATTTTTCCATTTAATTTTTTAGTTAAACTTCAACAACCTTATGTAAAAGGTCTTCACTCACACAATGAATTTACTCAAGTTTATGTAAACAAAGGCACTGGATTTTGGGGACCACCTATGAGATTAGGTGCTAGTAGTGAAATAACTGTTTTAAAATTACACTCTTAAACTTATCTCTAGCACTCTTTTATCTCTTACAAATTAATGCATTGAACAAGGACTCATTCCTGTTTTAAAAAACATTGCAGTTACTGTGTCCATTGTTTGAATGTGATTTATTAACCAATTCACAAGACTCTTTTCAAAATAGTTTTTTAATTCTAAAACATTCTTTGTATTTCTAAAATTACTAAAAAGTTGTTTTATCTCTGATAAATTGATATTATGTTCATTTTTATGAAATTCATAAGCAAAAAAACCTTTTTCTCTCATTTGTATCTCTTCTGTTTCAAAATGATTTTCAGTGTGAGTTATCCACTCTTTGTATTTAGTTTCTAGATTTCCTAAATTTAATTCATTTTCTTCTTTGCCATACTCTAAAATATATTTATAGAGTTCATTTATTATTTCTACATCTTCAAAATGGGTATCATTCATAAAATCCATTGCTACAAGTGGTAAATCATTCTTATTTATTAGCATATTAACTCCTATTTTTTGTAATTCTATAGTAATTCTAACTTTTTTTAATTGATTAGTATCAACATATTAAACTTTATCCACTATTGTTCCGTTTCAATTGTATTTCTTATATACAGCTATTTAATAAATTTACTTATTTTATTCATGTATAATAATTTCAATTAAAAAATAAAAGGATTTTAAATGTCTTTAAAAGTAGTTATTTCCCACAAAACTCACTATAAATACGATAGACCAATATCTTTATCTCCACATATAATTAGATTAAGACCAGCACCACATAGTAGAACTCCAATTGAAGCTTATTCATTAAAAATAAAACCAGATGGTCATTTTTTAAACTGGCAACAAGACCCATTTGGAAACTATCAAGCAAGAATTGTATTTCCTGAAAAAACAAAAGAGTTTTTTATTGATGTTGAAATTATTGCAGATTTAATTACATTAAATCCATTTGACTTTTTTGTTGAAGAAAGTGCTACAAACTTTCCTTTTGAATACAAAAAAGACTTAAAAAAAGAGTTAAAACCTTATTTAAAAATTGAAGAAGATGGCAAATTATTAACTGAATTTGTTGGAAAAATTGATAAAACAGAAAAACCTATTATTGATTTTTTAGTTGAAGTTAATCAAAAAATTAACCAATATGTAAACTATACAGTAAGACTAGAACCAGGTGTTCAAACTTGTAAAACTACTTTAGAAAAAAAATTAGGTTCGTGTAGAGATTCTGCTTGGCTTTTTGTACAAGTTTTAAGACATTTAGGACTTGCAGCACGTTTTGTATCTGGTTATTTAGTTCAATTAACTGCCGATGTAAAATCTCTTGATGGACCAAGTGGTCCTGAAGCTGACTTTACAGATTTACACGCTTGGACGGAAGTTTATATTCCTGGAGCTGGTTGGGTTGGACTTGATAGTACAAGTGGATTGTTTGCTGGTGAAGGTCATATTCCATTGGCTTGTACACCTCACTATAACTCTGCTCACGCTATTGAGGGATTTAGTGATAAATGTGAAACAGAATTTGAATTTGACAATAGTGTAACAAGAATTTTTGAATCTCCAAGGGTTACAAAACCTTATAAAGAAGAACAATGGAAAGCTATTTATGACCTAGGTTTCAAAGTAGATGAAGATTTAGAAAAAAATGATGTTCGTCTAACAATGGGAGGAGAACCTACATTTGTTTCTATTGATGATATGGAATCTGCCCAATGGAATAGTGAAGCAGATGGAGACCACAAAAGAGAACTAGCTGCAAAACTTTCAAGAAAACTTTTGGAAACAAGCACAACTGGTGGACTTTTACATCATGCTCAAGGGAAATGGTATCCAGGGGAACCACTTCCAAGATGGCAAACTACAATTTTTTGGAGAAAAGATAAAAAACCAGTTTGGGAAAATCCAGCACTTTTAGCAAATAAAGATGATGTGTTTGAGTACACTACAGAAGATGCGAAAAACTTTTTATCTACACTTGCTTTAGTTTTAGGTGTTAGTGATGAAAATATAAGCCCAGCTTTTGAAGACCCAATTTATTATATTATGAAAGAAGCCGAACTTCCACTTGATATTGACCCTTTAAAATATGATTTAAAAGACCCATTAGAGCGAAAAACTATTGCTGAAAAGTTAGCACAAGGTTTAAATAATGAAGTTGGATATGTTTTACCTTTAAACTTTGGAAAAACAAAATGGATTTCTTCAAAATGGGAATTTAGAAGAAATCATCTATTTTTAAGTGCTGGAAATTCTCCTTTGGGACTTAGACTTCCACTTGAATCTTTGATTGTAAAACCACCAGTTGAAATAGAAAAAAGTTTTGAAACTGACCTTTTTGCTTTTGCTCCAGAACTTGGAGATTACATTAAAGATGTTAAAAAAAGAGCTAAAAAAATTAGCAAAAAAACAACTACAAAATTCAACTCAAACACTTTTGTAAGAACTGCCATTACTTCAGAAATTAGAGATAATAAACTTTGTATTTTCCTTCCACCGATTGAAGATACGGAAGTATTTTTAGATTTAATAGCTTCAATTGAACAAGCAGCAACTATTTTAAATTTAGCCCTAATTATCGAAGGTTACGAACCTCCACATGATTTAAGAACAGATAGAATTAAAGTTACTCCAGACCCTGGTGTTATTGAAGTAAATATTCAACCAGCAAGTTCGTGGAAAGAGTTAAGTGATAACCTACTTTCACTTTATGAAGATGCAAGAATGTGCCGTTTAGGAACTGAAAAGTTTATGATTGATGGAAGACACACAGGAACGGGTGGGGGAAATCACGTAACTATTGGAGCCTTGAAACCTAGTGATTCACCATTATTGAGAAATCCTCAATTACTTAGAAGTTTAATCACATTTTGGCAACATCACCCAGGTTTATCATATTTATTTTCAGGAGCATTCATAGGACCAACTTCTCAAGCTCCAAGAGTTGATGAAGGAAGACCTGAAAATCTTTATGAACTTGAAATTGCCTTTTCACAAATCCCAGAATCAGGAGATGTTCCATTTTGGTTAACTGACAGATTATTTAGACATATGTTAACAGACATTACAGGAAATACTCACCGAAGTGAATTTTGTATAGATAAACTATATTCACCAGATAGTAGCACTGGAAGACTTGGGATTTTAGAGCTTCGTGCTTTTGATATGCCACCTCACTCACAAATGGCACTTTTACAAATGTTATTAGTTCGAGCTTTAGTGTCTTGTTTTTGGAAGAAACCATATAAACATGATTTAGTTAGATGGGGAACAAGATTACATGATAAATTTTTACTTGAGCATTATGTAAAAGATGATTTAAAAAGTGTAGTTCAATACCTAAATGATGAGGGTTATGAGTTTAAATTAGATTGGTTTGACCCATTTTTTGAATTTAGATTCCCATTATATGGAATGACAATGATTGAAGAGATGCCAGTTGAAATTAGATCAGCAATTGAACCTTGGCATGTTTTAGGAGAAGAATCAAGTTCTCAAGGAACTGCTAGATATGTTGATTCCTCAGTTGAAAGATTACAAATAAAAATAGCAAATTTTAATGAAGAAAGATATATCGTAACTTGTAATGGAGTTCAAGTTCCCCTATCAAAAACTGACATTGAAGGAGAGTTTGTAAGTGGTGTAAGATACAAAGCTTGGCAACCATGGTCAGCGCTTCATCCAACCATTAAAGTAGATACACCTTTAACTTTTGATATAATAGATAAATGGAATACTAGATCTATTGGTGGATTCAATTATTTTGTAGCGCATCCAGGTGGAAGAAGTTATGACACATTCCCTGTAAATTCTTATGAAGCAGAATCAAGAAGAATAAATAGATATTGGGACTTCAATCACTCGCAAGGTGAACTTGAAGCTTATGAACCATCTATTTCAGGGGAAGCAAACACTGTTTTTGCAGTAGAAGCAACTAGAACTTTAACAAATACAAAAGGAAGTAAAAAACTTCTTTTTAAAGAGATGCCAACAAATAAAGAATACCCTCATACATTAGATTTAAGACAAAGGTGGATTAAAAAGTAGATGTCAATTTTTGATAGTTGTAAGTTAGAATCATCATTTGATGAGATGTTTGATAGCTCTTGTACACCAAGAGCTCATTGGGCTGATATTATTGATGGTATAGAAAAAGCCGGTATTAAACAGCTCGAACAGAAACAACTAGAAATTGATTGGAGACTTGAAGATAATGGGGTTACTTATAATATCTATAATGACCCTGAAGGTAATAATAGAAGATGGAATTTAGACCCTATTCCTTTAGTTCTTACTTCACAAGAGTGGGAAGAAATTTCAAAAGGTTTAAAACAAAGAGCAAAACTTTTAAATCTAATTTTTAAAGATTTATATACAGAACAAAGATTAATCAAAGAAGGAATTGTTCCTGCTGAAATCATCTTTGCTCACAAAAGTTTTATTCCTGAAGTTTTTAACTTTGAAAATGAAGATTATTACTCTATGCGATTTTATGCAACAGACATAAGCCGTGGTCCTGATGGAAAGTTTTGGGTTATAAATGATAGAACCCAATCACCATCAGGTCTTGGATATGCAATAGAAAATCGACTTACAATGAACTCTATTTCAGATGATTTATATCCAAATGTAGAAATTCTAAAAATGGCAGAATTTATTGAGGGTTTTAAAAATATGTTAAAATCTCTCTGCTCTTCAAATCAAGATAATCCACTAATTGCACTTTTAACTCCAGGTCCTCTAAACGAAACATATTTTGAACACTCATATATTAGTTCTTTTTTAGATTTAACTCTTGTTCAAGGAGAAGATTTACTTGTAAAAAACAACCAATTATGGCTAAAAAGTTTAAATGGTTTACGAAAAGTTGATACTTTAATTAGAAGAGTTGATTCACAATATTGTGACCCTCTAGAACTTAGAAATGATTCTCAATTAGGAGTTGCTGGACTTGTAAATGTAATTAGAAAAGATAATTTATCAATGATAAATCCAATTGGTATTGGTATTTTAGAAAATATTGGTCTAAATCCATTTATGAAAAATATTGCAAAGTTTTTATTAAATGAAGAGTTAATACTACCACAAATCGCTACTTGGTGGTGTGGACAAAAAAATGAACTTGAATTTGTAATTGAAAATATCAAAAGTTTAATCATAAAAAAAATCGACCGAACAGATAATATTGAAATTCATTTTGCCCATAAATTAAATGATATTGAGTTAAATAAACTTATAGAAAAAATAAAAAGCAATCCACACTATTATGTGGGTCAAGAAGTTATAGATTTTTCAACAAGCCCATCTTTCACAAAAGGTAAAATTGAACCTAGAAATACTGTAATTAGGGCATTTTCTTATTTAGATGGAGAAAAGTACCAAGTAATGCCTGGGGGATTAATTAGAGTTTCTCCATCAACAGATTCACTGGTTGTTTCAAATCAAAAAGGTGGAACAAGTAAAGATTTATGGATTCTTGGGAAAAACGAAGATTCAAAAGGAAATAATATCTTTAAAAATAGAGCTTTTGTTGATTCAAGATTAGAAAACATTTCAACAAAAAGAGCAGAAAATCTCTTTTGGTTAGGAAGATATTTAACAAGAGCAATAACTACAGCTAGAATGGTTAGATTTAATTTAAAAAATATGCTAAATCTAAATAGATATGAGGACAATACAAATTCAAAAAAAACAAATACCATTTTAAATAATGCTTTAACTCATCTAACAATGAGTTATCCTGGCTTTTTAAATGAAGAATTAGTAACGCCTTTTAAAGAAATTATTTCACTTATTCGAGATAAAAATAGAATGGGAACTCTCAGTTTTACCCTATCTATGCTTTCTAGTCTTAATTCTAGTGTAAAAAATCTTCTTACAATGGAAGCATGGCGAATCTATGAAAGAATGCAAAAAGATTGGAACGGTTACAATAAAAGAGAAGTTTTCACATACAAAGACCATATTAATGAACTTGATAGATTATTGATTTATTTAATGGCTTACAGAGAACTAATTGACGAAAGTATGTTTAAAGAACAAGGATTAATTTTATATGACATTGGTTCGAAAATCGAGATTTCACAACTATTAATTTCAAAATTAAGATCTCTTCTTACTCTAAAACTTGATAAATTAATTGAATATGATGTTTTAGATTCTATGTTAAACTCATATGAAAGTTATAACTCTTATAGAGCTTATTATAAATCATCTTTAGATTTAGAAAATGTATTGGACTTTTTAATGTTTAATACAAAATATCCAAAATCTTTGATTTATATAATAACTCAATTGTTAAACGATTTAAAAGAGTTACCTAGAAATATAAACAATTCACATCTTAGTAATTTTGAAGAACCTGTATTTAAAGTTTTTTCAATGATAACTTTAACAAATACCCAAAAACTTTTAGAAAGTGATGAAGATGAATATGTATATACTCAATTGGACGAATTCTTATCAACTATCTCTAATTTATTAACAGAAACTTCTGAAGAATTAACTAAAACATATTTTTCACACTATAATGAGTAAACATGATTTATAAAATATACCACGAAACAAAATTTGATTACGCAGGAATTGTTACATTTAGTCATAATATCGCAAGATTAAAACCAAAAGATTCTAATACACAAAAACTACTTGAATATTCACTAAAAATAGAACCAACTCCTTATGAAACTAGTGAATTTGTCGATTATTTTGAAAATACAAATAATTTTATGCTTATTAGAGAATCCCATAAAAACCTAAAAGTTATTGCTACTTCAAAGGTTGAAAGACTTGAAAACGAGATAAAAAAAGAGATAAATTCATTAAAAAATATAAAAACAACAGTAAAAGAACTAAAAGAGAGACTTAGTTCTTATAATCCAAATGATGTTTTAGCAAAATATTTTTTATTTGAAACAGAATCAATTCCAATGCCATCAGCAGAAATAAAAGATTATGCCTTAAAATCTTTTGATGAAAATAAAAATATCATTGAAGCCACAAGTGAATTTATGGCAAGAATATTTAATGATTTTAAATTTGTATCAGGATTTAGTGATATTACAACTCCAATTGAAGTAATTTTTAAAGAGAAAAAAGGGGTTTGTCAAGACTTTGCTCAATTTGCAATTTCAACTCTTAGAAGTATAGGAATTCCTACACGATATGTAAGTGGTTATATTCAAACTATTCCAGCTCCTGGAACTGAAAAACTATTTGGAGTTGATGCTTCACACGCTTGGTTTTCTATTTATATTCCTGATTTTGGTTGGGTAGATTTTGACCCAACAAATAATAAAATCCCAAATGAAGAGTACATAATCTTAGGATATGGAAGAGATTATTTAGATATCTCTCCACTTAAAGGTGTGGTTCAAAGTAGTGGGAATAGTTTGCTTAGTGTTAAAGTTGATGTGAGAGTTTTAGATTAAGAATTTAGACTAGAAGAGTTTTAAAAACTCTCCCACTCTCCATCATCTTTTGCAGGTTTTGAAGTAACAACAGGTTTTGATTCATGTTTTACTACTTTAGATACTGGTTTATTTGGAACTGGTATTGAATGTGTTTTATTTTTTGCTTTTTCTATATTTTTTGCTCTAACGTCATTTTTACCTTTAAACTCTTTTTCATCTGCATTTGATACGACTAATTTAGCTATTTGATCAGTTAAAACTGCTACATCATGTGTTTGTGAAGCAACTGCTGCATTTTGTTGAGTTTGTTGGTCTAATTGATTTACAGCATCATTAATTTGCTCAATTCCAAGTAACTGCTCTTTTGAAGCATTTTGAATATCTGATATTAAATTTATTGTATGAGTAATATTTTGATTTAATTGTTTATATCCATCAATCATATTTCCAGCAATTTGTTTACCATCATTTGCTTTTCTTGTTGCATTTTCAACTATAGTTTTTATCTCTTTAGCTGCTTCTGCTGAACGAGATGCAAGATTTCGCACTTCTGCTGCAACTACTGCAAATCCTTTTCCTGCTTCACCTGCTGTTGCTGCTTCAACAGCTGCATTTAAAGAAAGAATATTTGTTTGGAATGCAATTTGGTCAATTACTGAAATTGCATCATTTATAGCATTTACTTGAGTATTTATTTCATCCATCGAAACTGTTGTTTGATTTGCAAGTTTCTCACCTTGAGAAGCTGATGCTGTAACTTCATTTGAAAGTATCGCCATTTTAGTGATATTTTCTGTATTATTTCTAATATTTGAAGTAATCTCTTCAATTGCTGCTGCTGTTTCTTCAAGACTAGCTGCTGCTTCATTTGAACTTTGGTTTAATTTATCCACATTTACAAGTAGAATATTAGAACTTTCATCTAAAGTTAATCCATTTGTTTTATTTTCAACTAACATTTGAGTAATTGAGTTTTGTAAAGTATTAATACCAAAAACCAATCTTTCAAATAATCCACCTCTTTCATCAGTTGACTTCATTGTTAAAGTAGGAATATAATTAAGTTTCGAATATGATTCTAATATTTCATCTACTTCTGCAAATCTATCTCTTGTACTTTTTATCATTTCATTTACATTATTTTTAAACTCTTCTAAAGAAGCATTTGCTGTTGATTTCTCAATAAATTGAGAATACCAACCATTATTAACTCTTGCCATTACTACTTTTGCATCTTCAATTAAAGCAATATCTTGATTTAATGTTTTCTCAATTTGTTTAATATTCTCATTTACAAAAACAGCCATTTCACCAAATTCATCTTTTGTATTGTCTTCTAATAATGAAATAGATGTAGTCTTTTTGTTTAAATAATCAAAGAAAGATATAAGTCCATTTTTAAAATCACTCAATGATTTAATAACTATGCTTGAAATGAATAAAGAGAATAATATAAAGATTATAATAGCAATAATTGCAAGTGCAATTAACGTTGTATTCAATGAAGAGTGTGCTTCTTCTTTTAATAATAATGCACTTTCATTTATCTCTTTTATTTTTGATTCTAAAACAGTTCCAGCTTGTGCCATTTTAGTAATAGTTGTTTTTATATCAGCCGTTTCTTCATTGATACCATTTTTAACATTTGCCATCTTCATAGAGGCAACAACATTAAAATCACTAACATATTTTTTTGAAGATTCTAATATCTCATTACATAAATCTATGTTTGTTTGTAATGACACCTTAGTTTTTAATTCTAAAACTTCTTTGTCTAAGTTTTCAAAATTTGCTACAACTTTTTGTGCATTTTCATCCGTAGGCGTTCTTAAGAATTGATAAACAGAAATTCTTCCTTTTAAAAGTTCTTGAATAAACTCTTCTGTTTTTATTGATATCTGACTTCTTGTATTTTCAATACTACTGTAATGAGTATATACAACTCCAGATACGACTACAATTATTACAAACATAAATGGAAATAACAGTAGTTTCATTTTTGTGTTGATGTTTTTTATCATTATTTTTCCTAATAATTTAAATATAAGTAATTATATCATATTTTAAATCTAAGAATTGAGTAGACTACTAAATTATAAATAAAAAATAATATAGTGTAACTGATTGTAAACCTAAGAAACAAAGTTTATACAGATTTGGAAGGGAATAATAATTTAATCATGAATAAATAGTTAGCTATTTATTTTTACAAGATTAACTAGTTTATACTAGCCAATCTTTGCAATTCTAAAAGCAACTGCATGTTCATAAATCAAAGAATTACTATAAAAACAAGTAATCATTCCATTACATGGAGCTAAAAATTGGTGTATTACATCACCTTCTAAAGAGTGAACAATTTCTCCAATAACTTGATCTTTTGAGACATAATTCCCAGCTAACTCTTTTGATATAAAGATACCACTTCTTGGAGATTTTACAACATCTATAAAGTTTCTATCAATTACAGTTGATTCATATCCATTAAAAATATGGTAATTTATAATTTTTGTTTTATCCATAAATCTAATCATTGCTTGATTTATTTGACTAGCTATTTTTTTATCAACTTGATTATCACTTGGACACATTATTGAAAATGCTTTTGTTCCCCAAAGTTGCCAGTTATACTGTAAAGTAACAGTATCTATTGATTTCATTGTTCTGTGATGAATCATTTTAAAACCAAATTTTTTTGCACCAACTAAATCTTCATATCCACTTTTATAAAGTTTTATATAAGGTAAACATGTCGCTGGATCTGGTCTTCTTTCAAGTATGATTCCGAAATCATAACCACTAATTGCATCAAAAACTTTTTTAGCAATTCTTTGAGTAGTTTCACCTAATTCATACCCTGGAAACATCATATTTATATCTGTATTATCCAAAGGCCAAAACCTTTTTCCAATATTTAAAGCATAATGATTAATCGATGGGATTATTAAAACATCCCCTTTTATCTGCTTTTTATCAATTTTATTTTTAAAAAAATCAACCATTGTTGATGCACAATATAAAGGAAGTATCGACTCACCCTCCATTGCTCCAACAATGGCAACTTTTGGAGCTTTTGGATTTGTTCCTTTAAATAAATATCCCTCTACAACTAAAGGCGCACGACTTAGTGACTCAATTCTTAAAACTTCAATTTTTTCCACTGTTATCTCCAAAAATTCTAGCAATTAAAGAACCTTCATAAACAACTGGATATTCTCTTAGAGTAAATAATATTCCATCGTTTGGTGCAATCAAAGTTGCATGAATAGTTCCTGTTAATGGGTCTACAATATCCCCTATTTTTTCATCTTTTTTGATAATTGCACAATGGTCAAGGGCTGGAACAAACAAGCCACTTTTTGGAGCATTTAAATAAAATACTTCTCCTATTTCTGAATTAAAAGCTTCTCTTATAACAAAATCATCTTTACCTTCAATCATTCCCTCTTTTTGCATAAGATTTAGAATTCCTATTAACAATTGATGTCCATAAGCTTTAGTAAGTCTCATTCCAACACCCATTTCCACAACAAGTGTTTTTGTGCCCATTGAGTTCATTGTATGTGAAAAAGTTGATTCTAAAACAGTTACGGCATCATGTATCCAAATAAAATCACAATTAAGCTCTTTTGCTAGGGGTAAAGTAGATTTTGAATACTCTTTATTTATTCTAATTTGTGGGATTTCTCGTAAGAAAATATTACTAGAATGAATATCAATAGCAATATCACTTCCTTTTACATCATTTGCAAGGGCATGGACTACTTGACCTGGTAAAAATTCATTTGCACTTCCAGGAAAAGTTCTATTTAAATCTACATCATATAAAGGAAAACCTCTAGTAATTGTATCAACACCCAAAGAGTTAACAGCGGGATAAATATCAACTATCCCTTTTAATTTATCACTGTTATTATTTAACCAATTAGCTAAAAGATATATAACTAATTGCCCTTCTAGTTCATCTCCATGAATTCCACTTACTATTGAAATTCTCTTTATTTTATTATTCACTTTTTCTTTTGGTTCAAATCGTGTTCTTTTTATAGATAATTTTTCACCTACAGGTAACTCAGATGTAAATATCTCTGTTGTGTTCATTAAGCCTCAACTATTATTTTATTGATTTTAGCATTGATTGAATTCATAATTACCTCATGAGAATCATTTTTATCATGGGGACTAAATTTTGAATTAGGTGCTAATATTGTCACGATTTTATCTATTTCTTCCATAACAACTAATGAAAACTCTTTGTCTTTTCCTAATCTTAAATGAAAATCAACCTTTTCAACAAGTTTTCCAAGTCTTATAAAATAATCACTTGCTTGTCTATGTTGTTTTCTTGTAAGTTCACCCCAAATTTCACTAATTAAAGATAAAACATTATCAACAAATCTACAATCAATTTCTAAACCTGATTGTTTTAATAAATTTGCCAACTCAACAACTGAACCAAAAGCTTCAGTATCTAGATTTGTTCTACTAATAATTGCATTTTCTTTAGCAAAATTAATCAAAGTATGTAAATTTGCATGATGGTTTCCAAAAACAGCTTCATTTAAAAAATTCTTAGCATTTGAATATTCTAAATTAACTCCTAATTTCTCATACATTTCTTTACCACAATCTTTATCGGTATCAATAATCTTATCAAAAGAATAAACCACTTCAAGTAAAATTGCTTCTATTCTTTCTAAATATCTACCAAACCAATATAAATTTGTTGCAACATTTGCAGTTAATAATTGCTCCATTTTATGCCTCCATAACCCAAGTATCTTTAAATCCACCACCTTGAGATGAATTTACTAAGTAATTCCCTGATTCCATTGCATATCGTGTAAGTCCACATTTCCATACTTTTGGTTCATCACTCATTACAACATAAGCTCTAAAATCAGCTTTTCTTGGAACTATTTCATCATTTAAATAACACTCTTCATCATAAAATTCTATTAACTCTTGAGCAATAAATCTTCTAGGATTTGCTTTAATAATAGTTTTTAAATCTTCTAACTGAATTTTTGTCATGGCATGTCCAAACATAACACCATAACCACCAGCTTCTGCGACATCTTTAATTACAAGTTTTTCAATATTATCAAAAATATATTTTTTATCTTCTTCAAAATAAGGTAAATATGTTGGTGCATTATCTAAAAGAGGTTCTTCTCCTAAATAATATTTAATCATTTTTGGAACAAAATAATAGATACCTTTATCATCAGCAACTCCATTTCCTGGTGCATTCATAATTGCAACATTTCCAGCTAAATATGCTTCCATTATTCCTGGAACTCCAATTAAACTCTCTTCATTAAAGAATTTTGGATCTAAAAACTCATCATCTAATCTTCTATAAACAGCTCCTACTCGAACTAGTCTTCCATCATAATTTTTAAAGAATAAAACTTTATTTTTTACAACTAATTCATCATTTCTAACAAGTTGTGCACCGATTTTTTTTGCTAAATATGCATGTTCATAATATGCTGAATTAAATCTTCCAGGTGTTAAAACTACATTTATTCCCCCACAATTTACATAATTCATAGATTCACGTAACATTGAAGGATACTCTTTAATAGGTTTGATTTTTAATTTCTCAAAAAAGCTTGGATAGATTTTTCTATAAGTATCTCTAATTGATAAAGGATAACTAGCACCACTTGGAACTCTTAAGTTATCTTCTAAAATAACCCATTTATCAGAAACTGTGTCTTTTACTAAATCTATCCCATTAATATGTGTACGGATTTTTTTAGATGGAGAGAAGCCATGAAGCTCTTTTAAATAGCCTTTTGCTTGATAAATAAACTCTTCAGGAACAATATTGTCTTTTACAATATTTTTTGTTGTATATAAATCTTCTAAGAATAAATTTAAAGCTTTTATTCTTTGACTTAAACCTCTATCGATTATATCAAACTCTTTAGTCTCTATAATTCTTGGTATTACATCGAAAGGCAAAGATCTTTCAATAAAATTTCCATCTTTATAAAGATTGAAATTAACAGCAAACTTATCCATATACTTTTGGAACTCTTTTATTTTTTGTCTATCTTGATTTGAAAAGGTTTCCCAAAATATTTCAGATACACTATTTTTCTCATTACTCAAATTACACCTCCTGAACTGATAAATTCTATTCTCATTTGTCTGAATTTAAAATAAATTATTCTATTATCCATCAATTTGTTTGTATAATTATTATACATAAGTATATGATTATTTTGTATTGTTTAAAAAAAAAGGGAAAGGATGAAACATCCTTTCCCTTTATATATAATGAGTAAAAATATAAATTAGTTATATTTCTCTTTTTTTGCAGTTCTTTTTCTAATAGTTGGGTCAAGTTCTCTTTTTCTTACTCTAACAGAAATAGGAGTTACTTCAACTGCTTCATCTTCTTCAATCCACTCTAATGCATTTTCTAAAGACATAGCTCTTGGTGGAACTAATTTAATAGCTTCATCAGCACCAGAAGATCTAACATTTGATTGTTGTTTACCTTTTGTTGGGTTAACATCTAAATCGTTATCTTTTGCGTGTTGTCCAATTACCATTCCAACATATACTTTATCTTGAGGTTTAACGAACATAATACCTCTATCTTGTAAGTTGAAAATTGAATAACCAACTGCTTCACCAGCTTCCATAGAAACTAATGCTCCATATTTTCTAGATTCAACATGTCCAGAATATGGTCTAAATTCTAAGAATGAGTGATTCATAACACCCTCACCTTTAGTTTCAGTTAAGAACTCTGTTCTAATACCAATTAAACCTCTAGCTGGAATTTCAAACTCTAATCTTGTATAACCAGCACCCATTGGTACCATGTTTGTCATATTAGCTTTTCTTTTTCCAAGTTTTTCAATAATTGCACCTGTATGCTCATCTGGTAAGTCAATTACTAAATGCTCAAATGGTTCCATTTTAACACCATCTTCGATTTTTGTAATAACTTCAGGTCTTCCAATACAGAACTCAAAACCTTCTCTTCTCATATTTTCAGCAAGAATACAAATTTGAAGTTCCCCTCTTCCGTTAACTTTAAATTTACCTTCACCAATTTGCTCATAATTCATAGCAATATTAGTGTTCATTTCTGCTGCTAATCTTTCATTGATTTTATTTGAAGTAATAAATTTACCTTCAGTTCCAGCTAATGGAGAATCATTTACTGCAAAAGTTACAGATAATGTTGGTTCTTCAATGTGCATTGGATCTAGTGGCATTGGGTTTGTAGGATCACAAAGTGAATCTCCAACATCAATAGTTTCAAAACCAGCAACGGCAACAATATCACCAGTTCCAGCTGTTTTAATATCAAATCTTTCCATACCTTTAAATCCGATAAGTTTAGAAACTCTTCCTTTTACTTTTTCACCATCAGCTTTAACTAAAACAACTGTTTCACCCATAGAGATTGTACCGTTAAAGATTCTAGCGATTCCGATTTTACCGATGAAGTTATCATAGTCAAGTGTAAATACTTGTAATTGTAAACCATTTTCATCGCTACCTTCTGGTTTTGGAACTTCATTTAAAATTGTTTGAAATAATGGAGTTAAATCTTTATTTTCGTCAGCTAAAGCTAATTTAGCATAACCATCTCTTGCAGCTGCATAAACAACGGGGAAGTCTAATTGTTCTTCAGTTGCATCCATTTGAGCAAAAAGGTCAAATACTTCATCAACAACTCTATCTGGATCTCCACCTGGTTTATCAATTTTATTGATAACAACGATTGGTCTATGTCCTAAAGATAAAGCTTTTTTAACAACGAATTTAGTTTGAGGCATAACACCTTCTTGAGCATCAACAAGTAATAAAACAGAGTCAACCATTTTTAAAACCCTTTCAACTTCTCCACCAAAGTCAGCATGGCCTGGAGTGTCGATGATGTTAATTCTTACACCTTCATAATCAATAGCTGTATTTTTAGAAAGAATAGTAATCCCTCTTTCTTTTTCGATAGCATTGCTATCCATAACTCTTTCATCAACATTTTGGTGTGCTGAAAAAGTTCCTGATTGTTTTAATAACTCATCTACTAGCGTAGTTTTACCGTGGTCAACGTGTGCAATTACTGCAATATTTCTAATGTCTCTCATATATTCTCTTTACGTAAATTTTCGCGATTATACTAAAAAATAGCTTAAATTCACAAATATATATCAAAAAATCAAATAAAATAATTTTTATTACAAAAATGTAAAAGAAATGTAAATTTTTTTTACATTTACAATTTATATTATTTATCTATAATTGCCTCGATTAGTTTGTTAATTTAATATTAATTAAATCTAAATATCATTCAGATGTTATTAAAAACACATACATAAAAAGGCTTTGATTGAAACTGTTTTCCCAATATAAATTAATTATTTTAAGTGCCATAATTTTTGCACTATTTTACAATTTTTCATTTTTTAGAAATGTAGTAACTACTTACTCTTTTGAAGGAATAAATATTATTTATATTTTTTCTATAGCAATAGTATTAATTAGCTTTACAATATTTTTATTTTCACTTCTAAGTTCAAAATATACAACAAAACCTCTTCTAATAATAACTTTCGTGATGTCTGCATTTACAGCTTATTTTATGGATACTTATCACATAGTTATTGATGATAGTATGATTAGAAATACTTTACAGACAAATCTTAGTGAATCGTCTGATTTATTTAGTTTTAAACTACTTGGATATATTTTTTTATTAGCAGTTCTTCCTTCTTATTTTATATATAAAATAAAAATTGAATATAAACCATTTAAACAAGAAGTTTTTACAAAATTAAAAACACTTTTTTTATCTTTAGCAATTATTTTAGTCATATTATTTAGTTTTAGTAAATTTTATACTTCATTTTTTAGAGAACATAAACCTTTAAGATACCACGTAAATCCTATTTATTGGATTTATAGTATTGGTAATTATATTAATAAAACCATACAAAGTGGTCCAATAGTTGTAAAAGAGATAGGTAAAGATGCAAAAATATCTAATACTGAACTTAATGAAAAAGTAAAAAAATCAGAACTTGTAATTATGGTTGTGGGAGAAGCTGCACGTGCAGATAGATTTTCATTAAATGGATATGAAAAAGAGACTAATCCTTTGCTTAAAAAAGAGAATATCTTTAATTTTCCAGATATGTATTCATGTGGAACTTCTACTGCGGAATCTGTTCCATGTATGTTTTCAATTTTTGGCAAAGCTGATTATGATTACAAGAAAGGTGTGTCAACTCAAAATGTATTAGATGTATTAAATCATACAAATGAAATTAAAGTTTTATGGAGAGATAATAATTCTGATTCAAAAGGAAATGCTTTAAGAGTTGATTTTGAAGATTATAGAACTTCAAAGACAAATACTATGTGTGAGGGTGAATGTAGAGATGAAGGAATGTTGGTAGGACTTGATGAATATATCAAAAAAAATCAAGGAAAAGATATTTTAATTGTTCTTCATCAAATGGGAAATCATGGACCTGCTTACTATAAAAGATACCCTAAAGAGTTTGAAAAATTTACACCAGTTTGTAAATCAAATCAACTAGAAGAGTGTACTCAAGAAGAGGTAAGTAATGCTTATGATAATGCAATTTTATATACTGATTACTTTTTATCAAAAGTAATCAACTTCTTAAAACCTTACTCAAATAGTTATGAAACTGCAATGTTTTATATGAGTGATCATGGCGAAAGTCTTGGTGAAAATGGTATTTATTTACATGGTCTTCCTTATTTTATGGCACCTAAAGAACAAAAACACATAGGTTCAATTATGTGGTTTGGAGGAAAAATCAACGAAGAGATTGATACAGAAAAATTAAACTCTTACAAAAACAACTCTTTTTCTCAAGATAATCTTTTTCATACTCTATTAGGTTTATTTGAAGTAGAAACCAAAGTTTATAAAAAAGATATGGATATTTTAAATAATGCTAGAAAAGAAGAATAAACAAATAGTAATTACAGCTCTTTTATTAATTGCTGTAATTGCACTTTTTCAATTTACACAATTAGATATCTTTGTTCAAAACTTTTTTTATAATTTTGAAACAAAAAGTTGGTTATTAACTAAAAAAGAATCTATCTTACGATTCCTCTTATATGATGGGCTTAAAGTTTTACTTATTATATTTGCTGTATCTATTTTATTTTCTTTAATTTTTTTAAGAAAAAAGAAGTTTGTACAAGAGTATAAAAAAGGTTTAATCATAATTTTATTATCAGCTATTTTTGTTCCATCAATCATAGGTTCATTAAAAGCTATTACAAATACTCCTTGTCCTTGTAATATTGTTCATTTTAATGGAAGTTATCCTGATATTAAAGTATTTGATTCTTATCCAAAAGATTTTATACAAACTTCAAAAATAAAATGTTGGCCAGCAGGTCACGCAAGTGGCGGTTTTGCACTTATGGCTCTATTTTTCTTATTTAAAACTGCTAAAAACCAGAAAAATGCATTAGTCGTAGCATTAATTATTGGTTGGAGTATGGGAACATATAAAATGCTTTTAGGTGACCACTTTTTAAGTCATACTATAATTACCATGTTAACAGCTTGGCTTATAATATTAATAATAGTAAAATTCACACAATTTAAACAAAGGTCAGATATTGAGAAACCAACCAAAATATAATTTTTTTAAAAATACTTCTTATGCCCTAAAAGGTTTGATAGATTTAATTAAAACAGAAAGTTCTTTTAAAATAGAGTTAATAATTACAATTCTTCTAATTCCTGTAATTATTTTTATTGATACAACTCTTACAAACAAAGCATTAATGTTTATTACTTTAATGGGAATGATTTTAGCAGAAACTACAAATAGTGCCATCGAAAGAGTTGTTGATTTAGTAACTTTAGAACATCATGATATGGCTGGACGAGCCAAAGATGTGGGAAGTGCTATTGTATTTTTAAGTATTTTCATTTTTGTCGTAACTTGGGCAATAATCCTAATAGATATTTTATAAATTTTGTCAAGAAATTGTAAATAAACTCAACTATAAAACTTTAAACTATTCATTTATAATTCTAAAATAAAATAAAAAAGGGTTAAGAATGAGTTTAAATATAGATTTAAAAGTTATAAAAGTTGGTCTTTTAATAACTTTATTATCGTTAGTTTTTGGTATTGGATTAGGAATCGCTTTTGGAGCAAAAGAAGAAGTATTTAAAAATTATATTTCTGAAAATATTCAAGCAAATCCAACTGTTCATGATGATAAAAGTAAAGACAAAATTTGGAGATATGTTCAAAGAGCACACTTCCATTCAGCAGGGATAGCTTCATATTCTTTGGCGTTATTACTAATTATTCTAGTATCTAAAATGAAAGATGGTGCAAAATCTTTTAGTTCAACTATGATTGGAATCGGAACACTTTATTCATTTGCTTGGTATTTAATGTTTATATTAGCTCCTCAAATAGGAAGAGACGCAGCCCATAATCATATACTTACTGAATCGATTGTTTATGTAAGTACTGGTGCATTTTTAATTGGTTTATTTATGATTATTGGAAGTCTATTTTTCAATATGTTTAACGAAGAAAAATAAGGATTAATTATGAGAATTTTAATAATTTCAGCTTTGGTTTTTAATTTAGGGTTTTCCGCAGTTGTTGATGATTATTTAAGCTCTTTAAAACAAGAAGTTTTAAAAGAAAACCCTAAATTTACAGGTTTTGATGCCAAAAGAGGTGAAGAGATTTTTACCTCAAAACATATTGGTAAAAAAGGTAAAGAGATTTCATGTACATCTTGTCATGGTATAGATTTAAATAAATCAAGTGAAAATTTCTTTACAGGGAAAACTATAGAGCCACTTTCACCAAAAGCAAATCCAAAAAGATTTACAGATGTAACTGAAATTGAAAAATGGATGAAAAGAAACTTTAATGATGTTTACAATAGAGAAGGAACAGCTCTTGAAAAAGGTGATGTTACAACTTACATCATAAATAAATAAAGGAAAAACCATGAAATATTTAATTTTCTTAGCCCTAATTATAAACTCTTTATTTGCAGATTCTTATTCATCTGGGAAAACAGATGTTGCACCTGTAAATAATCAGTTATACATAAAAGAGTGTGGCTCTTGCCATTTTGCTTATCAAGCAGGTTTACTTCCTGCAAATGCATGGAATAAAATGATGGCTAATTTAGAAAATCATTTTGGAGATGATGCCTCTTTGAGTGCTGAAAATTTTCAAACATTATCAAAATATCTAAATGATAATAGCGCTGAAAAAAATATGCAATATAAAAGAAGTAATAGAATTGTTTCAAGTATTTCTGCGGGACAAATTCCTGATTCAATTTCAACAACTCCTTATATGATTAAAAAACATAAAGATATAAGAAAAAATTTAATAACACAACCAGATGTAAAAGGTTTATTTAATTGTATCGCTTGTCACAAAACTGCTGATAAAGGTATCTATGGAGATAGAGATATAAATATTCCAAACTTTGGAAGATGGGAAGATTAAAAGGATAAATCATGGCAAAATCATATATTTGGTCGGTGCCTACTAGAGTTTTTCATTGGCTTTTTGTACTGTTTATTTTATTAGCTTTTTTAACTGGCGATGAAGATAGATTATTAAATTATCATGCAGTTGTTGGTTATGCTGTTTTAATTCTTCTTATCTTCAGAGCTTTTTGGGGAATATTTGGACCAAAATATTCATTATTTAAAGACTTCTCAAATACTCCTATTAAAGCAAAAGAGTTTTTGAAAAATATATTTGAAGAAAATCAAAAATACATAGGCCATAATCCACTAGCTTCTTATGTGTTACTTTTAATGTTAATTGTTGCATTTTTGACTGTTATTACAGGAATTTTAGCTTTTGGTATTCAAGAAGGGAAAGGAATTTTAGGTTTTTTAAATACTCCTTATTTCAAAGAAATGGATCTTTTCAAAGAGATACATGAATTTTTATCTAATCTTTTTATAGCCTTGATAGCAGCTCATATTTCAGGTGTTTTAGTAGATAGATTACTTCATAAAAAAGATGAAACTCTTAATTCTATAATTACAGGGTATAAAGTTACCCAAGAAGATGAAAGTATAAAATTAAATATTTATCAAAAAATATTTGCATTTATCATGTTTATATTTTTTATTGGTTTTTTATGTTTTAATATCTATAAACCAAATAATATTCTAACAGCATCAATCTATAAATCAGTAGATTATCAGACACAAAATGAAGCTTTTGTAAATGAATGTGCATCATGTCACACTCTATATCCACCAAATCTAATGCCAAAAAAATCTTGGGAATTAATGATGTCAGATTTAGAAAATCACTTTGGAGATGATGCTTCATTAGATGAAGAATTAAATAAAAATATTTTAGCTTTTTTACTCAAAAACAGTGCCGAAACTTCTACTATGGAAAATAGTTGGAAGTTTTTAAATTCAATAGGAAATAAAGATATTATTACTATTAGTAAAACAATTTACTGGGAAAAAAACCACGAAGATATACCAAAAGAGATTTTTGATAACGAAAAAATAAAAAGTAAAGCAAACTGTAAAGCCTGTCATTCTGATATTGAAAAAGGATTAATTGAAGATGAAAATATTAAAAATCTTTCTGCTTTTAACTAGTCTTTTTTTATTTTCAAATGCTAGTGATGACAAACATAATAAATATTCATATAAAAATCTTGAATATCTAAATTTAAACACTGAACAACATGAAAAGATAAAAGAAGTTTTAATTGAATCTAAACGTAAATACAAAGACTTTTATGAATATAAACAAGCCAAAGAAGATAAACTAAAAGATATAATAGAAAACGACGTTTTTGACGAAAAGTTATACTTAGAAGTTTTAAATGATTTTAAAATAAAAGCATCACTTTTAGAAATAGAAAAAATGAAAAAAATACATACTATTTTAGATGAAAAACAAAGAAAAAAGTTTTCAAAATATCTTGAGGAGTGGGAAATTGAGTAAAAAAGTTTTATTGATTGAAGATGATTTACAAATGCAAAAATTAATAGTTGACTATTTACAAGATTATGACTTTGATTGCACTGCATTTTCCCATCCAAAAGATGCTATTGAAAACTTCAAAAAAGAAAACGACTACTCAATAATTATCCTTGATTTAATGCTTCCTGATATTGATGGTTTTGATTTATTTAAAAAATTAAAACAGATAAAAGATATTCCCATTATTATCTCTTCTGCAAGAGGAGATATAGGAAATAAAATTCATGGATTTGAGCTTGGAGCAGATGATTATTTAGCAAAACCTTATGAACCAAGAGAACTTGTTTTAAGAATAGAACATGTTTTAAAAAAGAATTTCTCAAGTAAACTTAATATTGGTGATTTTATTATTGATAAAGAGAATAGAACTGTAATTTTAGATGATTTTCCCATAGATTTAACAAGAATTGAATTTGAAATATTTATATTTTTAGTTGATAATATAAATAAAATATCATCAAGGGAGCAGATATTAAATGCCACTTCATTGGATGAAAACACAAAAAATAGAACAATTGATATGCATATTTCAAATATAAGATATAAAATTGGTGATGATTCAAAAAATCCTAAATATATAAAATCTGTTTGGGGTATTGGTTATAAGTTTGTAGGATAGATTATGTCAATTTTTAAAAAAATATCAATTTTATTTATCATTAGTTTAATTCTTATGTCTATTATTGGTTTCTGGATTGATAATATCAATGCAAAAAGAATAAATAGTTTAGTTGAAGAGAAATATATAAAAATTTCAAATGAACTTTTTGAAAATATTGAAAACAAAAATTTATTAGATAAATTAATTAATAAATATAATTTAGAATTTGAAAAAACTCCTCTAGAAGAGAAAGATTATGAAATTTTATATGATAATAAACTGACTTTTGGAAGTATCTTAATTTTAAAAAAATCATTTGATGATGAATTTATTATTAAAATTAAATATTTGGATGAAGAGTACATCTTAGAAACTCCCGATGAAAAAAATATTCTTGATAAATTAATGTTAAATATTCTTATTTTTGTGGATATTTTTGTTTTAATCCTCATTTTTTTATACTTATTAAAAGTTCTTTCTCCTTTAAAATCTATTACCAAACAAATTTCAAATTTTGCAAATGGGGATTTATCAAGTAGAATTGATTTAACTTCAAAAGATGAAATAGGGATTTTAGCAAACACTTTTAATAAAATGGCTACTTCACTTGAAAACTCTATAAAAACAAGAGAAGAACTCCTAAGAGACATAGGTCATGAACTACGAACTCCCATTGCAAAAGGTAAATTTGCTATTGAGAAAATCGATGATTTTTCTCAAAAAGAGTTATTAAAAAAGATATTTTCAGACTTAGAAATTTTAACAAATGAATTAATAGAGCTTGAAAAATTAGATCTTACAAAACTAAATCTTACAACTTTTAGTGCAGAAACTTTAATCGTTGAATCTTTAGGAAAATTATATTTAGAAGATGAATCAAAAATCAATATAAATATACTTGACGATTTTAAAATATCAGGGGATTTAAATTATTTATCAGTTGCTTTAAAAAACTTAATAGATAATGCATTAAAATATGCCATTACATATCCAATTATTATTGAAGCAAATAAAAATGAAATCTCAATTTTAAATAAAGGGAAAAAACTATCAAAAGAATTTGAATACTATTTAAAACCTTTCACACAAGAACTAGCTCAAAGAGACGGTTTTGGATTAGGTTTAAGTATTGTAAAAAAAATCATAGATAAACATAATTTTAAATTAGATTATTCTTATGAAAATGAGTTCAATATTTTTAGAATTTATCTTTTAAAGAGTCTCTAATTTTCAAGAACTCATCTAAATGTTCAAAGAAAATATCTACAAGTTTTGGATCAAAATGTTTAGCTCTCTCTTCTTTAAAAAGATTAAATATTTTTTCATCACTCCAAGCTTCTTTATAAACTCTATCACTTCCTAAAGCATCAAAAACATCAGCTAAAGCAGTAATTCTTCCATAAATATGAATCTTTTCTCCACTTAAACCTCTTGGATATCCACTTCCATCCCATTTTTCATGGTGTTCATAAGCCACAATTGCAGCCATTTTTAGCAAAGGTCTATTTGAATGTTTAAGCATTTCATAACCTAAAATTGCATGAGTATCCATAATTATTCGTTCTTGTTCATCAAAGGGACCAGGTTTATTCAATATTGCATCAGGAATTGCAACTTTACCAATATCATGCATTGGGCTTGCTTGTTTTAATAATTCTGATTCTTCATTTGATAAACCACTATAGTGTGCTAAAAGTTTTGAATACTCGGCAACTCTTTTTACATGATTTCCTGTCTCTTTACTTCTACTTTCACCAATAGAACCCATAGTAAATACAACCTCTTTTTGTGTATTTTCTATTTCATGATTTAAATTTGTAATCTCTATTAAACCATCTTCAATTTTAGTTTCAATCTCATCTACTGATAAACCAACATTTTTATAAACTTTGTAAGCTAAAAGTGTTAAAAAACTAATTACAATAATTAAAAGTAACAAAATACTAAGATATGTAATATTTATAAAATCACTTGAAAGTTTTTCTATTTCAACTTCCATTTCCGAGCTATATCGTTTATTTAAATTAATAATATTAAGACTTTTATTTCCTATATCAAACTCTAACTCTTCAATCTCTTTAATATTAACAACACTACCACCAACTTTTTTTACAATTTCTAAATATTTTTGAGTATCACTATTGTCAAAATTGTCTTTAAATAACTCGATTTTTCCTAACCACTTATCAAATGTCTCTTTATCTCTTTTTTGATAAAGTACCTCTTTACTGTAATATCTTACATCCCCAAATAATTGAGAAAGATTAAAATTCTTTCGTTCAGCTATTTCATGTTCTAGTTTTTTTCTTAGTTCATTTTCAATTGGATAATCTCTATTAAAATCATTAATAACTTCTATTTTTCTCTCTTGTAAAAAATAAATTGCATCAAATGCTTTTTCTATTTGTTGTTCACTCTCAAATAAAAGATTGAGTTTTGTTGAAATAATTTCATTTTTTTGAATATCACTAATAAAAAAATCTATTAAATCATTTTTATCTTCTTCTTTAAAACTATCTTGTATTTTTTCAAACTCTAACTCATATTTAGCAAAATCTTCTTTATATTTATCTAATTTATCAATAGAATCCAAGTTTATTGTATCTTTTAATAATTCATTCATTTTTTCTTGCATTGATACCAAATTATTAATCGATATTTTTGCTAAATTATTCTCTTTAATTTGATAAATTATTACTGTATTTATAAGCCCAATTACCGTAATTATGAACAAAATTAATATAAAACTAATTTTAACAATTTTCTTTATATTCATATCTTTCCTTGAATAAATTATATATTATGTACTTTTTTGTATAATCTATCTTAATTATACAATAAGGTGCTAAAAAATGATAAAAATGATTAACAAAAAAGAGAATATATTTGATGATAATATCGCTTTTGTAGAGAATTGGGACTTTTCACAGGCAAATCTAAATGAAGAGAATAGAATCTTAGCTATCACTCAAGTTGCTTCAATTTGTTATCAATCACCAAAAGCCTTAGGAAGTGAATCTTTATACAACAGACTTATGGCTGAATCACAAGGTCTTCCATCATCGTCTTTTGAGTTTGTACCTGTTTTATTAGATTTTACAAATGAAAAACATAAAGAGATTTTAGCACCCCAATTTTCAAATTCAAAAAAATTTGGTGAACTAATTTGTGATGGGAAATATCTTCTTACAAATTATAGAGCTTTAGTTTATGATTTTGAAAATAGTCCAAAAGCTTACAGTTTTGATATTAGAACCACTTATAACACACTTGAAGAGTGTAACATTATCAAAGAACATTTCAAGGTATTTTTATACAAAGTTGATTTCCCAACTCGTTCTCAAATGGTAAGACACAGAGTTAATTGGCAAGAGCTTTCAAGAAGATATGTAAGTGGAAAAAGAGTTCCTTTTGATTTTTATGTTAGTGAAAAAATGAAAGATGTTACTACAGAATATGGTGATACTCAAAAGATTTTAGATATCTGTTTAGAACACTATTATAAAGCTTTAGAAGATGGTGTAAAACCTCAAGAAGCAAGAAGAATAATTCCACAAGCTGGATATTCTCAGATTTGGGGAGGTTTTCAACCAACTCAATTGGAAAACTACTTCAAATTAAGACTTGATTCTCACGCCCAATGGGAAATTAGAAAAACAGCTGAGGCTATGAAAGAATTATTAGGAGTTTAATGAATTACCAAACCATTTTAGAAAAGATAGAAAAAGAGATTCAACCATTTCTCAAAGAAGGGAAATTAGCAAATTATATTCCCGCTTTAGCAAATGTAGATGATACAAAGTTTGCTATGTCTATCCAACTTTTTGATGGAACTTCATATAATATTGGAGATACGAATTTAAAATTTTCTATCCAAAGTATCTCAAAAGTTTTTACTTTTACTTTAGCTTTAAATTATTATGGAAAAGAGTTATATAAAAGAGTTGGTCATGAACCATCTGGAAATCCTTTTAACTCTTTAGTTCAACTAGAGTACGAAAATGGAATACCTAGAAATCCTTTTATAAACGCAGGTGCAATTGTTACAGCAGATAGTTTAATATCAATTTATAAAGAGAATACTTTTAATACTATTTTAGATTTTATAAAAAAAACTTCAAATGATGAAACAATAGTTTATGATGAAGAAATTTTTAAATCAGAATTGGCCCACGGTTTTAGAAATTTTGCACTTATAAATATGATTAAAAGTTATCACAATATTGATAATGATATAGATGATGTTATAGATACATATTTTAAACAATGTTCTATTATGATGAATCCATCACAACTTGCAAAATCAATGCTTTTTTTAGCAAATCATGGAGTAAATCCTTTAACAAATGAAGAAATAATTACAGAATCAAAAGCAAAAAGAATAAACTCTTTAATGCTTACTTGTGGTCATTATGATGCTTCAGGTGATTTTGCATATAAAGTTGGACTTCCTGGAAAAAGTGGTGTTGGAGGTGGAATTGTGGCAGTAGTTCCAAAAAAAATGGCAATTTGTGTTTATTCTCCAAAACTGAATTTACAAGGAAATTCCCTTGTAGGAACAAAGGCTTTAGAGTTGTTTACAACAAAAACAGGTTTATCAATCTTTTAAATATACTTTTTGTATAATCCCGACCTCAAAAAAACAGCAATTAAGGATATAAAATATGAGTGCATTAGAAATTGCAGATATTATTGGAATAATTTGTTTTGCACTTAGTGGATTTTTAATTTCTGTTCACTATAAACTTGATATTTTAGGTGTTTTCATCTCTTCATTTTTAACAGCTCTTGGTGGTGGAATAATAAGAGATGTTTTAGCAGATAGAACTCCTTATGTTTTTACAACAAATCTTCCTGTTATTTTGGTTGTTGCAACAGTTGTTATTGCACTTTTATTTAAACTTCACAAAATCGCTGATTTAGAAGGAAAAACAGCATTTATTATCTCTGATGCCATTGGTCTTGTATCTTTTTCAATTACTGGTTCAATTGTTGCTATTCAAAACGATTTTAACTTTTTAGGTGTTTTAATACTTGCATTTTTAACAGCTGTTGGTGGTGGAACAATTAGAGATATTTTAATAAACAGAGTTCCTTCTATTTTAGTATCTGAATTTTATGCAACAGTAGCATTAATCATAGCTTCAATAATTTTTGTATTAGAAATTTTAGAATTAAGAACTTTACCAGCAATCACTCTTGTATTTATTTTTGGCGTAGTTTTACGATTATTGGCATACTATAAAAAATGGCATTTACCAACTTTATCAAAAGAATAATTTTCTCCTTTTAACTTTTCATTTACTTTTTGTAGGTATTATTCCTAAATTTTAATACCAAAGGAAAAAAAATGATAAAAAAATTTCTATTTACAGTTTTTTTAGGATTAAGTGCAATTGCAAATTCACTTACGATTGGAAATGATCTTCCAACACTTACAATAAAAGATCAATTTGAAAAAGATTTTACAGTTGATGCAAATATTAAAACTATAATTTTTTCAGCTACAAAAACTGAAGGTACAACTATTAAAGAATTTTTACTTACAAAAGATAAAGATTATTTAGCAACTAATAAAACTGTTTATGTAGCAGACATTACTGGAATGCCAAGTTTAATCACGAAGTTTATAGCAATGCCAAGAATGAAAGATTATCCATTTTCTGTTCTTTTAGTTGATGAAGCTAATAAGGGATTATTTCCAGTACAAGAAGATATGATTTCTATTATTTCTTTAGAAAATGGGAAAATTACAGATATTAAATATGTAAAAACAGCAGAAGAATTAGGACAAATTCTAAAATAAAACTCTAACTACTAGCTTTTAGCTAGTAGTTTCTCAAATGCCTCAACAATAGCAATACTTTCAAGTTCTTTGATTTTATCTTCTAAACTATCAACTGTTTCATTATTTGCAAGCTCTAGTTCTTTTGTTAGTATTATTTCACCTTCATCATAAACTTCATTTACATAATGAATCGTAACACCAGATTTTTTTTCGCCATTTTTGATTACGGCTTCATGTACAAATTTTCCATACATTCCAACTCCACCATATATAGATGGAAGAAGTGCTGGATGAGTATTTATTATTTTATTTGGGAAAGCATTTAAAAGTTTTGATTCAATTCTTTTCATAAATCCAGATAAAAATATATAGTCACAACCAAACTCTAAAAGTAATCTAGTTATCTTGTCATCAATATCTTGACCTGGATATCTTTTATCATTTATTATAAAATAAGGAATATTATATGATTCTGCTTTTTCTAAAATACCTGCATTAGTGTTATTAGTAATTACAACTACAACTTTTGCATTTAGTTTTTTATCAATTATTGCTTTTTGTATAGTTTCAAATCCACTTCCATTATAAGAAGCCAATATTCCAATCTTTTTTATCATTATTTTTCCTAATTTTTAAGGGCTGGATTATATCTATTTTATAATTAGTTTACAATCTTTGAGCGTGTGTTAAAGCAATTGCAATAGCGTCTGTAATATCTAATGGTTTAATCTCTTTTTTAACGCCTAAAAGCCTTTTAACCATGAAAGCTACCTGTTCTTTTGTAGCTTTTCCATTTCCTGTTACTGCTTTTTTTACTTGAAGAGGAGTATATTCTGCAAAATTTCCAAATTTTTGTAAAATCTTTAAAGAGATAGCTCCTCTAAATTGTGCAAGTTTTATAACGGTTTTTGGATTAAAAGCATAAAACATATCTTCAATTGAAACTTCATCTATTTCATGCTTACCAAATATCAAATCAAAACCCTCTGTCATCTCTACAATTTGTTCTTGTAAAATTTTTGTTTTTATTTTTATTAAACCAGCTTCGATAAGTTTTATACTGTTTCCATTCTTTTCAACAATAGCATATCCACAGTTTCGAGTACCTGGGTCAATTCCTAATATTTTCAACTTTTCACTCTTTCTGTTTATTTTTTATTCACATACTTCTATAGCCCGTATAATGGTATCTTTTTGATAAGATTTTACTTAAAGGAAAAAAATTATTCACTACTTATTCACTATGTGTATAACTTAATTTATTTCATAAAATTATCCTATTCAAGCTGTTTTATAAAAAGTTTAGATATAATATTTCTAATTACGATTAAAGAGTTTATAAATAAATGACAACCAAAGATTTCCTAACAATAATTCAAAAAGAAGCTAATAAAACTGATTATGAAAGATACTTAAAACAATTAGTTTATAAAAAAACATCTTCTGATGAAAAAATAGCCATATTTGAAGTAAATAACAAGTACATTGCATCTTGGATAAAGAGCAAATTTACTAGCTTAATTCAACACTGTTTTGAAATTTTTGATGGTTCTAAACCATCTATTGAAATTAAACTTACTGGTGAAAAAAAATCTAAAAAAGAGATTTTAAAAGAGCAAGTTCAAAATGAAACTGCCGAAAGTACAATATTAAATCCCTCTTATACTTTTGATTCGTTTGTAGTTGGACCTTCTAATCAAATGGCATATAATGCTTCACTTGCCGTTTCAAATAAACCAGGGATTCAATATAATCCACTATTTATTTATGGTGGAACAGGACTTGGTAAAACTCACCTTTTACAAGCTGTTGGAAATCATGCAATTGAAAAGGGAAACACTGTTATTTACGTTACTATTGAGCAATTTATGAATGATTTTACTTTCTCTTTAAAAAATAAAAGTATGGAACATTTTAGAAATAAATATAGAAAATGTGATGTACTTTTAATCGATGATATTCAGTTTTTAAGTGGAAAAGAACAAACTCAAGAGGAGTTTTTCCATACTTTTAATGAATTACATAATGCAAAAAAACAAATAGTAATGACTTCAGATAGACTTCCATCTCAAATTGCTGGACTTGTTGATAGATTAAAATCAAGATTTGAGTGGGGTTTAACAGCAGATGTTCAAATTCCAGGACTTGAAACAAAAATTGCAATTATTGAGAAAAAATCAGATTTAAATGGAATTTCTTTAAGTAGAGAAATCATTAATTTCATCGCAACAACGCTTGATAATTCAATTAGGGAAATCGAGGGTGTTTTAATCAGAATAAATGCAAGTGCTTCTTTATTAAATCAAGAAATTACACTTCCAATGGTTCAAAATTTACTAAAAGACCAAATTAAAGAAACAAAAGAGAATATAAAACTCCCTGATGTTATAAATATCGTTGCAAATCAGTTAAATATTAAGCCAAGTGATATAAAATCTAAAAAAAGAACTGCAACTGTTGCAAATGCTAGAAGAATAGTTATTTATCTAACAAGAGAATTAACTCATAACTCTATGCCAGATATTGCAAAGTTCTTAGGAATGAAAGATCACAGTTCAATTTCCCACAATATTAAAAAAGCAAATGAGTTAATTGAAAAAGATGAAAACTTTAAATTGATTATTGAAAATTTAAAGAATAAAATCATAAATAAGGAGTGGTAAAAACTTTAGAACAAAATAAGTTTTAAAGACTTATGTGAAAAGATGTGAATACAATGGCTTTTCTAATCACTGGGGTAAAGTTCGCTTCCACAGGGTTTGCAAAGGTGTTTTCATCTTTTCACATAGACTACTACTTCCACTAAATTAAATAAAAATATAGGAGATAAAATGAGATTCGTAATTACAAAGAATATTTTTGAAAATGTTGTAGCTTCAATGCAACCTTTTTTAGAAAAAAAAGATTCTAGTGCAATCACATCACATATATATTTAGAGATCAATAATGCAAAACTAATCATAAAAGCAACTGATTATGAAATTGGTTTAGAATCACATATTGATAATATAACTGATATGGTAGATGGTAAAGCAACAGTTAATGGTTCTAATCTTTTAGGAATAATCAAAAGATTAAAAAATGAAGAAATTATAATAGAAGCTTCAAATAATAATCTAGTTATAAAACAAAATAAATCAACTTTTAAATTACCTACTTATGATGCTGAAGAATTCCCTTCACTAAATAAATCAGAAAATTTAAAAGAATTATCAATTTCAACAATTAATTTTATAAATTCTATTAGAAAAATTACACCAGCAATTGATAATAACAATCCTAAATTTGAATTAAATGGTGCATTATTAGATATCAAAAGTCAAAAAATAAATTTTGTTTCAACAGATACTAGAAGATTAGCAGTTTCTTATTTACAAAATATTACAAATCAAGAAGCTCAATTTATTATTCCTAAAAAAGCAATTGTTGAAATTCAAAAACTATTTTTAGATGAAGCTAAAATATCTTATGATGATACAAATCTTGTAATTTCAAATGAAAACAACAAATTTTTTACAAAACTAATAAATGGAAAATTCCCAGATTATGAAAGAATTATTCCAAATACTTTAAAATATAATTTTCCATTACCAAAAAATATGTTAGTTGAATCTATTAAATTAGTAACTTCATTATTTTCAAACATTAAAATCACATTTAACTCAACATCAATTCTTTTTGAATCTCTTGATGAAGATAGTGAATCTAAAACTCAAATTGATATTGATCTAAATATTGAAAAAGAGTTTTACCTAGCAGTTAATGCTAAATATCTATTAGATTTTTTAAGTATGTCTCATAATGAAAAAATCAAAATTGGTTTCAATGAATCGAATTTACCATTTTATTTAGAAGATGATAAATTTTTTACAATTGTAATGCCAATAGTTTTAGAAAAATAATATAAATAATTTAACAAACAAATAAGGAAATCTATAATGAGTCAACAAGAATACGGCGCTAGTAACATTAAAGTTTTAAAAGGTCTTGAAGCTGTAAGAAAAAGACCAGGAATGTATATTGGTGATACAAATACAAATGGTCTACACCACTTAGTATATGAAGTAGTAGATAACTCTATTGATGAAGCAATGGCAGGTTATTGTAAAAATATTAAAATTACAATGTCAAAAGATAATTGGATTAAAGTAGAAGATGATGGAAGAGGGATTCCAACTGCTATTCATGAAGGTGAAGGAATATCTGCTGCAACTGTTGTTTTAACTGTACTTCATGCTGGTGGAAAATTCGATAAAGACACTTATAAAGTTTCTGGTGGACTACATGGTGTTGGGGTTTCTGTTGTTAATGCACTATCAAAACATTTAAAAATGACGATTTATAGAGAAGGGAAAATTCATTATCAAGAGTTCAAATGTGGTATTCCTCAAGGAGTACTAGAAGTTATTGGTGATAGTCCTAGAAAAACTGGAACTACAATTGAATTTTTATCTGATGATTCTATTTTTGAAGTAAGTAAATATGAATTTGCTATTTTGGCAAAAAGATTTAGAGAAGTTGCATATTTAAATTCATTTATTTCTATTACACTTGATAATGAAATTACAAAAACAAAAGAAGTTTATCATTTTGAAGGTGGACTAAAACAATTTGTTGAAGATATGAATAAAGATACAGCTGTTTGTGATGCAGTTGCATTTAATGATACTATTGAAGGTGTTGAAGTTGACATTGCAGTTATGTATAACGACACTTATGTTGAAAAAACTTTATCATTTGTAAATAACATTAGAACAATTGATGGCGGAACTCACGAAGCTGGTTTTAAAGCTGGACTTACAAGAAGTATTGTTAAATATTTAAATGAAAATGCAGCAGCTAGAGAAAAAGATACAAAAATTACTGGTGATGATGTAAGAGAAGGATTAATTGCAGTTATTTCTGTAAAAGTTCCTGAACCACAATTTGAGGGACAAACAAAAGGTAAACTAGGTTCGTCTTATGTAAAAGCTATTACTCAAAAATTAACTGGTGATGCTTTAGATAAATATTTTGAAGAAAATCCACAACAAGCAAAAGCAATTATGGAAAAATCTTTAATGGCTGCACGTGGTAGAGAAGCTGCTAAAAAAGCTAGGGATTTAACTAGAAAAAAAGATGCAATGACAGTTGGAACGCTTCCTGGAAAACTAGCAGAGTGTCAATCTAAAGACCCAGCAATTAGAGAATTATATCTGGTAGAAGGGGATTCTGCTGGAGGTTCAGCAAAACAAGGAAGAGATAGAGTTTTCCAAGCAATTTTACCACTAAAAGGTAAGATTTTAAATGTTGAAAAATCAAGACTTGATAAAATTCTAAAATCAGATGAAATTAGAAATATGATTACAGCTCTTGGATGTGGAATTGGTGAAGATTTTGATAATGAAAAAATTAGATATCATAAAATTATTATCATGACAGATGCTGACGTTGATGGAAGCCACATTCAAACACTTTTATTAACATTTTTCTTTAGATTTTTAAGACCAGTTATTGAAAATGGATATTTATATATTGCTCAACCACCACTTTATAGATATAAAAAAGGTAAAAATGAAATTTATCTAAAAGATGATACAGCTTTATCTGCATTCTTAATTGAAAATGGTTTAGAATCATTCTCTTTTGAAGGTTTAGGATATAACGACTTATTAGATTTATTTAAAATTGTTTCAAGATATAGAAGTATGTTAGGACAATTAGCAAAAAGATACTCTTTACTTGAAGTTTTAAAATATTTAATTGAAAATAGTGAACTTGTAAATCTTGATTTTACGACTTTATATGAAAAAGTAAAAGAATTTTTAGATGCAAGAGGTTATAACATTCTTTCTAAAAATGTTACAGAAACTAAAATTCAACTATTTGTTCAAACAAAAGAAGGTTTAGAAGAATTAATAATTGATGAAGAATTATTTGCATCTTCATATTTTAGTGAAGCAACTTATATTTATAATAAATTGGTTGAAAGAGATTTAACAGTATTTGAAGGCAGAGATTTATTAGATATCTTAGATGATATTGAAACTTTAGCTAAAAAAGGCGCTTATATCCAAAGATATAAAGGTCTTGGAGAGATGAATCCTGAGCAATTATGGGAAACTACAATGATTCCTGATAATAGAAGACTTTTAAGGGTTAAGATAGAAGATGCAGAGGTTGCTTCTGATACATTCACATTATTTATGGGTGATGAAGTTGAACCAAGAAGAAACTACATTGAAGAACACGCAAAAGATGTTGAACATCTTGATGTTTAAAAATTAATTTATAAGGTAATAGAATGAAATATGGTGAAAAAGAGATAGTTGAATTTAATATAAATAGTGAAGAAAATTTTTGGCCTAATGACCATGATAAAAATTATGTAATTAATATTGAATTACCTGAATTTATGGCTAAATGTCCAAGAAGTGGTTATCCAGATTTTGCAACTATTAAACTTCAATATACACCAAATAAAAAAGTTATTGAACTTAAAGCTTTAAAAATTTATATTAACTCTTTTATGTTGAGAGAGATTTCTCATGAAAATTCAATAAATGAAATTTTTGATACTTTATATGCTAAGTTAGAACCAAAATGGATGAAAGTTATTGGAGATTTTAAACCAAGAGGAAATGTACATACAGTTATTGAAATAGATAGCTCAAAATTTTAGGATTTAAACCTTGGAAAGATTAGTTACTACTTCGCAAGCAGCAGAAATATTAGGCTTATCTTTACAAGGTGTACACTATAGAATTAAAAAAGAACAATTGAAATCTATAAAAAAAGATGGGAAGATTTTTGTTTATATTAGTGATGATCTAAAAATTGATAATACTCAAACTAAAACAAAAGTTGAACCTTCTGTAAAGCAAGCAAGTTTTGACTCTGCACAAGCTATTATTGATGTTAAAAATGAACAAATTGATTTATTAAAAAGATCTATGAAATGGATGAAAAAACAGTATATTTCAGAGATTTTTAGATTAGAGAGAAATCAAAAAAGAATTATTGAAGTTTTTAATTCAGAAATTAAACTTTTACAAAGCGCATTTAACGAAATGCGTTCTATTTATAAACCACAACTTGAATCAAATTTAAAAAACAAAACAGAAAAAATGGATAATGATTTTATTGCTGTAAAAGATTTTTTTGTTTTGATGAAAAGATATAATAAAACAGAACAAGAGATAAAAATGATGATATTTAATGGTATAAAAACTAATGATAGAAGATTTATCTATAATAAAGTTGAAAAAAAGTTGTTGATTTTAAATTCTGATTTTTTAGATTTAATTTAAGAAGAGTAAAAGTACTCTTCTCCAGATACCCAAACACACCGCTAAACAAGGTGCCTTGCTATGTTCCCATCCTGGGGCTTTGTCTCAAATAACGATTGTAAGGGTCTAAAGAAGAGCATTCAAAATATTTTAAATATTCTCAATGCTTCTCTTTTAAAGATGGAAATTATAGCCTAAATATCTTTATATTTTGCTTTGAAAGAAAAACATGGTTTATTTAATACTTTTTACTACTGCACTTATTTCTGCAACTCTATTTCCCCTTGGAAGTGAAGCCTTATTAATTTATGATATTACTCAAGGTTATAATATATATTTATTGCTTTTTTTTGCCACATTAGGAAATAGTTTAGGTTCAGTGATAAACTATTTTTTAGGTTTAAAAGGGGAAGAGTATTTAATAAATAAAAATTTATTAAATGAAAAATATATTTTAAAAGCTAAAACTTATTTTGATAAATATGGTGCTTGGTCTATTCTTTTTTCTTGGTTGCCAATAATTGGTGACCCAATTACTTTTGTAGCAGGAGTTTTGAAATATGATTTTAAAAAGTTTATAGTTTTAGTTGTACTTGCGAAATTTTCTAGGTATTTATTTATAGTTTGGATAGTTTAAAACAAAGACTTTTGAGTCTTTGTTTTATAAATTAAAAGTCAGATACGTTAGCGTGAGCTTCTCTTTCAGCCATTGTTATATCAGCTCTAAATTTTTGAGCTTTTACTTCTGGAAGCATTAAACCTTTTGCTTTATGTTCTCTAATTTTATATTCACCTTTTTCATGACCTGCTAAATAGTATGAACTAAAATCAGTAGTATAAGGCATATCCCATACAATTGCACCAGCTGTTGGACATGCTTCTGCACATCTTGGAGCATCTGCATGATCAACACATTCAACACATGATTCAGGTTTTACATATAAAATCCCATCTTGTGGATTTTTATCATTTCCATCTGGTAATATTGCTGCAACTGGACACTCAGATGCACATGCTTCGCAACTTATACATTCTTCAGTAATTTTAACTGCCATTTTCTATCCTTTTTTATAAAAATATAAAATGTAGATGCAAATATTATTCCATTATGAGATTAATTAGCAAATTTTTTAAATAAAATCTCTTTTGTTGGTTCTTCATTTGAATTTTCATTATATTGTAATTGAACATCCTCTTCTTTATCAATATATTTTCTTGTAATTCTACATTTTTCTAAGTTATTCTCAGAAGGTGTAATATATTGTAAAGGAAGCATAATATTTTCTATAATTCCTCTAAGACCTCTTGCTCCAACATCTTTTTCAACTGCAATTTCTGCAATTCTCTCAAGGGCATCATCTGTGAATTCTAATTCAACTCCATCAAGTTCAAATAAAATCTCATATTGTTTGATAATTGCATTTTTAGGCTCTTTTAGAACTCTAATTAAATCTTCTTTTGAAAGTTTATTTAGTTCAGCAATTACTGGAATTCTTCCTATAAACTCTGGAATTAAACCAAAAGAGATAAGTTCTTTTGCTTCTATAGGTTTTTTATTTTCTTCTGCATCTTCTTTTTTAAGAAATCCCATTTTAGGAGCTTTTTTACTTTTTTTAACGCTATCATCTTCTCTAAGTCCAACAAAAGCTCCACCACAAATAAATAAAACATGTGTTGTATCAAAAAGAATTGTTTCAGCAGATGAATTTTTTCTACTTCCTTTTACAGGAACATAAACTTCCGCACCTTCAAGGATTTTTAAAAGTCCTTGTTGAACACCTTCGCCACTTACATCTCTTCCACTTGTTGAACTTTCACTTTTATTTGCAATTTTGTCGATTTCGTCAATATAAACGATACCTCTTTTTGCTTTTTCTAAATCATAATCTGCACTTGCTAATAATCTTGAAAGAATTGATTCAACATCTTCTCCAACATAACCAGCTTCCGTTAATGCAGTGGCATCAGCAACCGCAAAAGGAACATCCATGATTCTAGCAAGGGATTTTGCTAGAAGAGTTTTACCGCTTCCTGTTGGCCCTATTAGCATAATGTTTGATTTTTCAATTTCAACATTTTTAACTACGGGTTTATCAATTCTTTTATAGTGATTATATAAAGCAACTGCTAAAACTTTTTTAGCTTCAATTTGACCAATTACATAATCATCTAAATGTTCTTTTATTTTAATAGGAACACTAAGTCCTTTTTGAAACTCTTTTTTACTATCTTTGATAAGCTCTTTTTCAAGAACTTTAGAACACATTGTCACACATTCATCACAGATGTGTGAAACTTCACTTGAGAATATTTTTTTTACTTCTGTAATCTCTTTACCACAGAAATCGCAATTAAATTTTTCACTCATGGCTTTTTATAAATTCATTAATACTCACATCTAAATTAGTTAAATTGTGAGTTTTAATAAATTTATCCTCTTTTTTTGTTAATTCTTCTTTATCAAGTACAGTTGTACCACCTTTTAAATCAACAGTTATTTCATTTGCTACCATTCTAAAAGTATCTTTTGAGAAATCAACACCTATAAATAAATACTCTTTATTTTTTCTGTGTTCTTTTAAAATTGGAGGCATTGCATAACCACCCATAGCTTCTGTTAACCAATCAACAAAATCAGCATCAGAGATAATAAAGTTCATTTCAGGTTTAGTTGAACCCATTGGTTTAAATAATATTGGTAAGTCTAAAGTTAAATTTTCTTTTTCGATTCGAGTGTAAGTTTTAGTTGTTGTATCAAAAGAATAAATTAAATATCTATCCCAATCTGCTGTAATTCTTGAAACACCTGTGATTAAAAAGTGTTCACAGTCACTGTAAATTTTTTGTAAGCTATCATCCATATTTGTGTCGATGATATATTTTGGTTTAATTGTTTGTAGCCATTTATAAACAGCAGGAAGTTCATACTCTTTTGAAGAGTAAATATGATTAGTCATTTGAATAATGAACTCTCTACCTTTTCTTTGTTCTAAACTCATTGCAGCTCTTGAGTATTCATACATAAGTCTAGGACTCATTGCTCTTCCATTATTAAGACTTAAAATCATTGAATCACTATCAAATGGAAGTTGAGCTCCGTCGCTATTTTTTGTATCTTTAAATATACCCATTCCTAGAAAGGGTATAAGTTCTCCATCTTGTATCTTTTTTATTATATCATCCATGACATCCAGCTCCTGTGTATGACTGATATACCTTGTTCAATTCTACTCTAATACGATCTAAATTCAGTGGAGTATCTAAGTCACTTGGCATATCAATATGATAGATGGCACCATCTTTACCGATTAAAAAAAGTGCTTTTGTCAATCTATTTTCTAAGCTACCACTTACAATTTTTGTTCCGTACATATTTGCAAACTCTTCATTTATATCAAATACAGGGATAATTTTCTTAAATTCATAAGGAAAATCAATTTTCTCATTAAAGATAATATATGCGAATATATCGACCTTTGCTTCATTTATGAACTCATCAAAAGCTATGATTTCTTCACTAAAATCATTAAAATTTGGAAATGATAAAAATAGCTGAATATTTCTATTTGGACTAGCTCTTTTTACTGTTATTTCTTCGTTATTGCTGTTAATTACATCAATATTTTCAGCCATATAACCAATATCTATAAAATCATCTGTAAGGTCCATTTCTTCATTTTTATATAGTATTTTAGATTTCATATTTTTTTATTTTATACCCCATTTGTCTAAGAGTTATTCCTAACTCTGATGCTGCATTTGACTGATTATTATCATTATTTTCAAGTGCCTCAATAATTGCTTCTTTCTCTAATTCTTCTAAAGTTAGACTTTTTTTAGAAATAGGTTTATAATCACTTTTTAGTTTTTGGTCATTTAAGGCAGGAAGTAAAAGTAACATATCGTATTTTGTAATTCCATCTTCATTTCCCATTAATACAATTCTTTCAATTGTATTTTCTAACTCTCTTACATTGCCTGGCCACGGGTAACTACAGAGTGCATCCATTGCTTCTTCTGTAATGGTTACTCTTTTTTTGTGATTTTTTATTGAACGCTCTAAAAAGAAGTTAACTAGTTGTTTAATATCTTCACCTCGTTCTCTAAGTGGTGGTAAATCAATAGGGATTACATTTAATCTATAATATAAATCTTCTCTGAATTTCCCATCTTTTACCATTTGTTCAAGATTTCTATTAGTTGCAGCTACAAGCCTTACATTTACTTTTATAGTTTTGCTTCCACCAACTCTTTCAAATTCTCTCTCTTGTAGAACTCTAAGAAGTTTTACTTGTGCAGATGAGCTAATATCCCCTATTTCATCTAAAAACAGAGTTCCTCCATCAGCTAGTTCGAATCTTCCTTTTCTTGTCTCTCGTGCATCCGTGAAGGCACCTTTTTCATGACCAAAAAGTTCACTTTCTAACAGCGTATCTGTAATTGCAGCGCAGTTTAGTTTGATAAATGGTTCATCTTTTCTATTACTTCTTTTATGAATAGCAGCAGCAACAAGCTCTTTTCCAGTTCCTGTTTCACCACGAACTAATACTGTAACATCAGATTGGGCAATTCTTTGAATAACTTTGAAAACTTGCTCCATTTTTGGACTATCACCAATGATATCTCCAAAATTATGAACTTTTGAATCCCATTCCATTTTGTAATAAAGTTTTAGTTCTTGAAGTCTCTCTTTTTCTTTTTGATATAGTTGATAAGAATAGATAGTTTGTGCAAAAATTGAACTTACAATAGTTAATATTCTAACTGTATCATCAAGTTGGATTTCGGCAGTTTTTGTAATAACAGCACCTAAAACACCAATTGCAACATTATCAATTACTAATGGAACAGCAACATAAGATTTACCATTAAAATCTCTTTTTCCTGATTTATTTAGAAAAAGTGAATTATTATGAATATTTTCAACAACAACAGGTTCTTTTGATTCCGCTACCATTCCAGTAACTCCCTCCCCTACTTTGTAAGACGCAAGAGTTTTTTGGAATTTTGATAACTCAATAGATGCAAAAACATGAAGAACATCTTCTTCCAAAATATGAACCACACAATTTTCTAGATTCAATGAATTTTTTAATATTTTCATTGATTTTTCTAATGAAGTTTGTAGGTCATAATGATTAGAAATAACTGAAGATATTTCATAAAGAGTTGTTAACTCTCTTATCGTTAGACATCCCATACAAGCAGATTTGTCAAACATTATTGCCTCCTGTTTTTTTAATTATTTTTATTATAACAATTTTATGAGTCACAATGAATGTCCGTTTATATAAAAAGTATACAATAGCTTAATCTAGTAATTAATCGGCAATTTTTTTACAAACTTCTTCTTTTGGAAGTTTTTTAACTCCTGGTTGTATCCACCAAACTTCGCCATTAGATAATGTTGCATTTCCACCCCAATTTTCTTGGGTATCAAACTCTATTTCTTCTATTGTTTCTTCCATATCTTTTTTTGCAAAATAAAAAGATACAACACCATCAACTTCTCTTAACATAACTTTTGCCATTTTTTACTCCTTGTTTATAAATAAATTTCTGAATTTTCTTAATAACTCATTTTCTTTAAATGAGATTCTAAAGAAACCTTTTTTTAACTCTTTTACTACAAAACTTCGATTGAAATCTTTAGATATAGTTGGATAGTCTTCCCTATAATGAGCACCTCTGCTCTCTTTTCTTTTTTGTGCGCATAATATTATTGCTTCTGATATTTCAAGGGCATTTCTTAGCTCTAAAATTGCAGATAGTTCTACATTGTTGTTTTTTTCTTTGTTTATACAATGTAAGTTATATGAGATTTGTCGCAAGTATTTTATGTAATCAAAGGCTTCAGTTAGACTTTGTTCATTTTTGATGATTCCAACTTTTTCAAATAGGCATTTTCCTAAACTTATTCTGATTGCATTAAAGTTTACGCTAGTATCACCTTGAAAAATGAAATCTAACATTTCAATATCTTTTACAACAGTGTTGTAATTTATAGGTGCAAATTCATTCTCTTTTGAGTACTCTTTTGCTGTAATTCCTGCAAGATTCCCAAATACACAACCTTCAAGTAAAGAGTTTCCTCCAAGTCTATTTGCTCCATGAACTCCATTTGAAGCCATTTCTCCACAAATATATAAACCTTTTATATCGCAAGTTGTCATATTTACGTCAACACCACCCATTGTGTAGTGTGCGACAGGTTTTATTTCTAATAACTCTTCTGCGATATTTATACCACTTTGATTTAGTGCTGCATTAAAAAGCGAAGGAAGTTTTTGTTGAATCTTTTCAACTCCAAGATGTCTTAAATCAATAAAAACTTTTTTACCTTCAAGTTGTTCTTTTAAGATTGCACGAGCTACTTCATCTCTAGTTCCTAGTTCATTTACAAATCGTAAACCTTCACTATTTACTAAATAACCACCTTCACCTCGTGCTGCTTCAGTAACCAAATAATTTGTTTTTACAAAACCAGTTGGATGAAACTGTACAAACTCCATATCTTTTAAATTAAGCCCAGCTCTTAAAGCTACAGCTAACAAATCTCCCGTATAATCAGGTGCATTTGTAGAATAACCCCTATAAATTCCTGCATATCCACCACCTGCTAAAACTACAGCTTTTGATGGATAAATAACAACTTGAGAATTCTCTTTATTTAAAGCAATTACTCCACTTACCCTATCTTGATATTTTGCTAGATTTAAAATAAAAGTATTTGGTAAAAAAGTTATACCTTTACTTTTTGCTTTTTTAATAAGTGCCATGGTAATAGCACTTCCAGTTTTATCTCCAACATAACAAGTTCTATTTGAACTTCCACCACCAAATGGTCGTTGTAGAATTTTTTTGTTTTCATCCCTATCAAATTCAACACCATAATCAACTAATTTATCAATAATCGATGAAGCTTGTTTACACATATATGTAATTGCTTTTTTATTTCCAATACCTTTTGCAGAATTAAAAGTATCGTTGATGTGTTGGTTTATCTCTTTTGAATTATTTGTGTCAAGAACAGCGTTTATTCCGCCACTTGCCATTGAAGAGTTTGATTTAAATAGATTACCCTTTGTGATAAGTGCAACTCTATTTTGTTCGTCTTTCGCTTCAATTGCTGCCATTAAACCAGCGATTCCACCACCAACTACAATTACATCATAAATCATTTACACTCGATACATTAAATCGTATTTAGCTCTTGAAGTTGCAGGAACCTTTGTAATTTCTAGGTTCTTTTTGATATGTACTGGAACTTTTGAAGCAAAAAGTGATGAAATTAACCCAGGTGTTGACCTAACAAACTGTAAAGCTAATTGAATATCATTTTCTAACACCATCTTAGAATCAAGTAAATAACCAGCTTCTGGTTTAAATGATTTTTTAAATAGATTCATTTGAAGAAGTGAAGAACTAGAAATCACTCCAATTTTTAATCTGTGAGCAGCTTGCAGTAAAGTACACTCTTCGCCTTTTACTTTTTGAGAGGGCATCGTGTAAATAGATGTTTTTCCCATGTTAAATGGAGTTTGGATATATTTGAAATTGTGATTATCTCCACCTACTTTAATGGCAATATCTACTAAATCTTCCAAATTTATATGTTCGTTTGTACTTTCATCGATAAAACCATTCCAAACAGCAATTCCATAATATTTTATCATTCCCATTTCAACCATTTTTTCAAATCTTCTAAAAATAGTTTCGATTTTTTTTAGGAATTTTTTATATCCAAGTTTTGAAACTTGAATTTCTGGATTATGTAAAAAATAAATATCAATAGTTTTTACACCTAAATTTTCAAGGGATTTTTTACATGACCACTCTAAATAATCAGGTGTCATACAGTGTTGGTCTAATTCTATATCATCTTTTGTTGCTAATGAGTTATTAATTATATTCTCTTGAATCCATGTATAAGGATTTTCAGGGAAAGGATACTCTAATTGTATAAAACCACCTTTTGAGCATATAATTAATTCTTCTCTTTTAGTAATGCCCTCTTCAAATAACTCTTGAAGTGCAATCCCAATTTCTTTTTCACTTTGACCATATCTGTAGTTACTTGCTGTATCTATTAGATTTATTCCATTTTTTACAGCCTCTTTTACGCCCTCAATATAATGAAACAGATAATTCTCTTCTTTGTACGGTTCTTTGTTAAAAGTTCCTAAACCTAATTTTGAAAATATTAAATCGTTGTGTTTGATATAAAAATCTTTATAATGCGGAAATTTTTTTGCAAAATTGTAAGTGTCATCAAATGTTGCTATCATGATTTTTTTCTTCTTTTTCTAAAATTACATAATAACAAGGGAATAAACGAGGTTTATCCCCTTATCAATATTTAAAGGTGTACTTAATTCTATGCAAGAAGTGTTCCGTAAATCATATTTTCCTTTTAATTTTTTTGGTTTTACAATTATTTAAAAGTGATAAAATTAAAAAAATAATTTTTTACAACTTCAAAATATTTTTTATCTAAATAAAAATAAACAAATCTTATTTTTATTATTTAATGTCTTAAAATATCGATGTATATGTACTTATATAGAGAACGATATATAATTTTTATACAGTAAATTTCTAAATTTATCCTTAAAATTAAGCTTTATTTTATAATTAGAAGCCTATTCTTCTCAAATAAAATAACTAAAATAAAAAAGGAAAAACTATGAAAACAAGTGCAAGAAATGAATTAACAGGAAAAATCACAAACATTATTGATGGAGCTGTGATGAGTGAAGTAAAAATTGATGTATCTGCTGAAGTAACTGTTAGTGCAACCGTTACAAAAGAGGGATTTGCATCTTTAGGAGCTAAATTAAATGATGAAGTTACTGCAATTATCAAAGCTTCTTCTATTATCATCACAAAAGATGCTGTAAAAACAACTGCGAGAAATGTATTAAAAGGAAAAGTTGTTGAAGTTATAAAAGGTGCTATTAATAGTGAAGTAAAACTTTCTTTAGGAACGGCAATTATTTCTGCGATTGTTACAAACGATGCTATTGAAGATTTATCAATCAAAGTTTCAGAAGATGCTTATGCAATTTTTAAAGCTTCAAGTGTTATTTTAATTGCTTAATAAATATAGGGTTTTCCCTATATTTAGATGATTTTTAATCTACTACTAATATTTGCCATTCCGCAGTTATAAACTGAACTTGTAACTACTCCATCAATTTTGTAAGAAGCATATTTTTCTATATTTGTTAAATTTATTCCACCTGCAACCAATATTTTTACTAAAGGAAAGTTTTCATTTTTGTAAGTTATGATTTTTTCTAACTCTTCAAAAGCTATTTTATCAAGTTGAATTACATCAACTCCAATTTTCATTAGATTCACGCTGTCTTCAAAACTCTCACTCTCTACATTTAGTTTTTTTTCTGGGATTTTTGTTTTTATTTTTTTTAAATCTTCGTAAAACTCTTCGTTGTTTTTATACAAAATTCTATGTCCTTCAAAAAATAGAACTGTTTCTGAAAGATTTAATCTATGAGGCATTGCTCCACCACAAAATGCTGCTTTTATACAAAATCTTTTTGAAAAAGGAAAAGTTTTTCTAGTTGTTAGCAGTTCACAAGAGGGATTGATTTTTTCTATTTTTTCTTTCATTTGATGGGCATAAGTGCTTATTTTACAACTATATTCTAAAAGTATTTGGGTTAATCTCCAAGCTTTGTGTATATCTTCGTAAAGAGCTGAAAATCTTAAAATTGTTCCATCTTTTTCTACTTTGTTTTTACTTTTTACGAAAAAATCAACTTTACAATTTAGAAGTTCAGCTATTTTTGCTGCTTCTTCACTACAAGAAACAATAATATCTTCCCTTGTGTAAACTTCAATTTGAGCTATTACATTGTTACAATTTTGTAAACTTGTCGTCAAATCAAAATAAGGTAAATCATCTTGAATATATTTTTCTAACTCAAAAGTTGATAAATTAAACATTTTTTCTCTTTTCAAAAAAATTTAGTGCTACATAAAAAAGCACTGAAACTAGCACTAAAATGCCACTTAAAATCATAGCTAAATTGTAATCACCATCAAATACAGCATTATAAATAGCTAAAGAAATGGTATCTGTTTTTCCAATAATATTTCCACCCAACATCAAAGTAATTCCAACTTCTCCTAAAGCTCTTGCCATTGAAATTAAAAGAGCAACAATTAAAGAGTTTTTTATATTAGGTAAAACTACAAACAAAAATGTTTTGACTTCGCCTTTTCCACTAATATAGGAAGCTTCTTTTATCTCTTTAGGAAAAAGTTCAATACTTGCTTGTAAAGGTTTCACCATCAAAGGAAGTCCTGCAATAAATGCGGCAATTACAATTCCTGAAAAACTAAATATTAAACTAATATCAAATTTATAAAAAACTCCTCCAATAAATCCATTCCTACCAAGAAGTAAAAGTAGGAAAAATCCTACAGCAATTGGCGGAAAAATTAATGGAAGAGTTACTATAGTATTTAGTAACCATTTAAATCTTAATTTCTCTTTCGCAAGTAAATAAGCCAATGGTATACCAAAAACTAGAAATAATATGGCGCTTACACTTATTGTTTTAACACTTAATAATAGTGGTTGAAGAATAAGTGCAAAATCTATACTCATTAAAGACCATATTTGTTAAATATATTTTTTGCAGTTGGTGTTGATAGGAAGTTTAAAAACTTTTCGCACTCTTTTGTATTACAAAAATCAAGTTTTCCAACAACTATTTCAATTGGTGTAAAATATTTCTTATCAACTTTTATGAAACCACCAATATTATCTTTATTAGCAATTGCTTCTGATAAATTTACTAAACCTGCATCTACTTCATTTGTTAGAATATAAGTCATAGCTTGAGGAACGGTTGCAACAACAAGTAATTTATCTTTTACTTTTTCTTCTAAGTTTGCATTTTTTAGAAATTCAGTTCCTGCAATTCCATAAATTGCCTTTGAAGGATCGGGAATAGTTATTTTTTTTATATTATTATTTGCTAAATCTTCAATTGAAGAGATTTTTTTGTCTTTTGCATAAACAATAACTAGTTCGCCCTCACCTAAAGTTGTAAAATCTTTAAAAGTTAAACCACTTTTATTCATCAGAAAGTTTTTATCTCCGATAATCAGAGCAATATCTGTTTGTGTAGCTTGAGTAGTCACTTGTTTTAAGTGCCCAAAAATTGCTTCAATTTTATCTCCGCCTTTTTCATACTCTTCTATAATTTCCATTAATGGTTTTTTGTAACCAGCTCCTGCTGCTATTTTTAAATTTGCTGCACTTAACATTAAACTTGAAGTTATAAAAGCTAATAACAATTTTTTTAACATGAATTTCCTTTATGTATATATTTTTTAATAATTGCACTCTTTATTTGGTCTACTATATTTTGGATTATTGATAAATGAATAATCTGTAAGAGTCTCTATGAAAGCAGTTAATTTATTTATCTCTTTCGTACTCAAGTTCTGATTAATCTCTAAATCATGCTTTTGTATCGCTTCTATAAGTGTTTTAGCACTACCATCATGCCAATATGGAGAAGTTAATGAAGCATTCCTTAGACTTGGAGTACGAAAAAAGTTTTTATTTTTTTCATTTCCTGTAATATCAGATAATCCATAATCTTTGATTTTATTGTCAGAAAGTTGATTTTTAGGTTCTACTTTATGAAAATCATCATCACTAAAAAGTGGTGCTTTATGACAGGTACTACATTTTGCTGTTCCAAAAAATAATTTTTCTCCATCTTGAGCATCTTTTGATGATAAATGAGTTTTATTTTTTATTTTTTGATCATAAAGAGAATTATCTGAGTTTAATGTTTTTTGAAAACTTTCTAAAGCTAAAGTTACATTATTTAAATTAATGTTATTTTTATCTTCACTAAATGCAATTGAAAAGAGTTTTTTATAGCATTCATTTTGACTTAATCGTTTTTCTATTTCATTTTCATTACCGTTCATTCCCATTTCTATTGGACTTGTTCCTTTTATTGGCATTAATGATTGTTCAGCTAATCCAGTAAGATTATTGTGTGCCCAAGTTAGATTTTTAAATGAACCAATATTAGCCAATCCTGGAATATTTCGTTTCCCAGAATCGCCAAGTACTCCTGGATGAGTACTATTACCATCTGTAAATGCACGTTTTTGTTCATGGCAAGTTGCACAAGACATAGTTCCATTAATAGAGAGGTCAGCATCGTAAAATAAGCGATGACCTAGCTCTATTTTTGTTTTTAAAACTTCTTCTTTTTGAGGAGATTCTGCATTAACCTGTGTAATAAAAATATACATTAATAATGCAATTTTAGCAATTTGTTTCATTATGATAGCCTTTGCAATTATTTAATTTTTGTTATTAATAACGCTGTTGTACTATCTCCACCAGCAGAGAGTTGTAAAGTATAAGTTCCTATTTCTAAAGGATAGTCAACCATTTTTCGTATACCACTATTTTCTTCTCCTCTATTATGTGCTACAGATTGAATTAATTTCCCATCTTTACTTAAATCTATCCACGAAGCATTACCTAATACAACTCTATAGATACCATTCTCTTCAATTCTGATTTGAAAAATACCACCATAACTTACAGTTCCACCCTCTTTATCAGGTCTAGTAACATATTCGATTTTTGGAGTATTATGTAGTCCAACAAAAGATGTCTTATTTAATGTAAGCATAGCATTTGGTAATTCTTTACTATTTTTTGCAGCATTTACATAAGATAAACTTTTCCAAGCATTTAATTCACTAGGTAAATTTGCTTCTTGAGCAAATAAACATAAACATAAACATCCAATATATAAAGCAATTTTCATTTTAGTTCCTTTAATTTTTTTTTAAAATTTATATGTTAAGTTTGTATATAAAACTCTTCCTGATTCAGGAAAACCATAATCTAACTGATAATTTTTATCAAATAGATTACTTACTCCAACATCATAACTCAGTTGTTTTGTAATATCATAAATTACTTTTGTTCCCCAAACAGTAACACTTCCTGTCTCTTCATAAGGTGTTTTAGCATTTGTTTTTTTACTTGAAGCATATTGCATATTCAGATTTGTAGTTAGACTTTTTACAGGTTGATAATTAACTGCCATTGCTAATTTATCTTTAGAAACATTAGTGATTTTAACTAAGTCATTTTCATCTTCAATTAATAATTTAGTATAATTTCCTTCAACATTTAATCCATTTTCAAAGTTATGAATATATTCTAATTCTAAACCTTTAGAAGTTACTTCACCAATATTTTGTAATTGTTGTTGACGAGTTGAGCCATAATAAATATCTACATAATTACTTTGAATAAAATCTTTTATGTCAGAATAGAAGATATTTCCTTTTAGTAATGAATTCTGAAAATTCTTTTTTAAACCAACTTCATAATTTACTGTTGTTTCTTCATATAAATCTGGATTAGGAAGATAAGTTTTAAATTTAAATGAATATCTATCTTTTATACTAGGAAATCTCGTTTTTTTGGCAACTCCTCCATAAATCCCTAAAGTTTCATTAATATCATGTTCAATTTTTACCATTGGATTAATTGCTGATGCTTTACCATCCTCAAACTCTTGTTTAGAACCATATCCTGTAATATTTGTTCCATTAGGTGTAGAACCATAATTTCCAGATGAACCATAATTTGTATTATCTGCTCTTTGTACATCATCTTTGTCATAACTTGCACCAAATATTACTCTTGTATCATTTGATATTTTATAAGTATCTTCAATCCCTAATGAATATGTATAAACACTCATTTCATAAACTTTTGCTTGATTTGCTCCACCTTCAGTATGTGTGTCTTCTTTTGCATGAAGTGCAACTTTAATAATATTATTACCACTATTTAATTGCCCTAATTCTGTAGAGAAACCTTTTGTATCATCATCATACCAACTTGGATTTCCCACACCTCCAAAGTTGTAAATAGAATAGGTATTATTAGTGTACATTGATAAAGAATTTTTGAATTTATCATAAAAAAATCTTGTTTTTAAATAAACATTTTTAAAATCAGTTTTTGATAAAAAATAAATACTTTCTTTATCCCAATAATTCCAATCCCAGAATCTTGGAAAATCACTTGTATACACTGTTGGTGGTACACCTTTATCCGCTTTTTGATTTATATAATTAATAGCATATTCATCAGTATCATTCGGTGTGTAACCGAATTTTAGATTAATTTTTTTATCTTCAGTATCTGATTCAACTCTTTTATCACTACTTTGTAGGGATGTTGGTGTAAAATCACTAGACAGTGGATAATTATCCCGTGTAAGGTATGAACCTGAAGCTTGTACATAATATTTTTCTTGATTTGAACCTAAATTTAGATAGGCTTTTTTACCACCACCTGTAAATATCCCACTTGATATTGTTCCTTCAAATTCTTTAGAAGGTTTTTTAGTTACAAGATTTATAGCACCTGCAAAATTATTAGCTCCTAATAAAGGTGATGTTAAACCTTTACTTACTTCAATTTGTGATAAATCAGAAGTAGTAAATCTTGAAAAATCTACATAACCATCATAAGCAACAGCAATAGGAATTCCATCTATGTATAAAGGTGCATGTTTTACATCAAAACCTCTAAGATTAATCATTTGCTCATTTCTTGCACCACTATTGTAAATACTAATACCACTTATGGTATCTAATGCTTCAAGGATTGTTTTCTTTTCTGTATTTTGTATGTCTTCACTAAGAATTACATTGTTATTAAAATTTTTATTTTCTGTATAAGAATCTATTACATCAATTTTGCCCAATTCAAATGTTTCTGCATATATTGAACTTATTAATAAACTTGATGTAATTACTGAATAAACTATCCTTTTCATTTTATATCCTATATGAATTAAAATATCATTATATATTTTAGTATATAACGGTATATAAATTTTTTTACTATTTCTTAAATAATTTATATGCAGAAACTAAAAGTATAAAACCTAATAAGAGTTCTATATATAAAGCTTCAACTATTCCAAATAGTAAAACACCAATAAAAGCTCCGATTATTGAGCCTAATGCCATAAAAACAATTACTTCTTTAAAGCTAAAAATCTCTTTTAATTTTTCATTTTTGTTATATTTATATATTCCCATAAGTAAAGTAGGAAGTGAAATTGCAAGACTTAATGTTCCAGCTGTTTTTATATCAATTCCATATAAAAGAACAATTACTGGAATAAGTAATTCTCCTCCAGCAACTCCTAAAAGTGAGCTAATAGCTCCAATTGCAATACCAAGAATAAAACCCAAAGAGATTTGTAGATAAAAAGGGAGTAAAAAACTATTGTTATAGTCAAAAAATATATGACTAAAAAGTACAAGACTTAAAAAAACAAGTAAAATAAATATATATTTATTTAGATTTGTTTTATCGATTTTTGAAGCAAAATTTGCTCCTAAATATGCACCAATTAAAGTGCCACTTAAAAGATTTATTACAATATAAAAGTTTGAATAAAAACTCTCATCTAATCCTCTAAATAAAAGAGAAAAAGAGACTGTAACTAGCGATATAACGATATTTATCATTATTGCATGAAAGGTATCTATTTTTAAAATACCAACTAAAAAAGGTAATCTAAATTCTGCGCCACCTAAACCTATAAGTCCACCTAATGTTCCTATGGTTGTTCCACCAACAAAAGATTTGGATTTCATTATAAACCTTGAATTGTTGGACTAAATGCTTTTGTAGCTAGACTTACTTTTTGTCCTATTTTTAGATTTTTTACTTCTTCCTTGCTTACTACAACTTCAACTAGTTGTTGACCAATTGATACGATTGCCACATGAATTACATCAACTTTTATTATGTCTAAAAGTTCTCCTTCAAAGGAAAACTTTTGACTACCTTTTGTTTTCAACAAAATATCTTTTGGTGTACCATCGTTTATAATTTCCCCAAAATTTAGAATAACAACGCGATTTGCTAGACGATAAATTTCACTTGGGTCATGGCTTACCATAATAGTTGTTGTATTAAATTCTTTATGTAACGTAAGAATTTCATTTTGAAGTTTAGTTCTCATATTTGAGTCAAGCGCTGATAAAGGTTCATCCATAAGTAGGATTTTAGGCCTGTTCATCAACGCTCTACATAAACTTACTCTTTGTTTTTGACCGCCACTTAATGTTTGTGGAAATCTGTTCTTTAGTTCTTCTAATTCTGTCATTTTTAGCAAATAGTTTGCTAATTCTTTATCTTTATTTACATACAAAAGGTTATCTAAAACTGAAAAATTTGGAAATAAAGCATAATCTTGAAATACAAAACCTATTTCTCTTTTTTGGCTAGGTAAACAAAATTTATCATTTAACCAGAGATTATTGTGAATATTTATAGTTCCACTTGCAGTTTCAAGACCTGCTAGAATTCGTAAAAGTGTAGTTTTTCCACTTCCACTTAGTCCTGCTAAAGCTAAAAATTCACCCTCTTTTATTTCAAGATTTACATTTAAATCCATCTCTCCATTTGCACCATGAAGTTTTTTATTTATGTCAATTTTTATCATTTACTTTTTTCCTAACAACATATTTTTTTGTTTTCCATTGAACATATAAACACCCAAAAGTGTAAGAAAACTGAGTGTTATCATAATTCCACTATAAATATGTGCATTAGTATAATCCATAACTTCAACAAACTCATAAATTGCTACAGATGCAACTTTTGTTTCTGCGGGAATACTTCCTCCAACCATTAAAACAACACCGAATTCACCAACAGTATGAGCAAAAGTTACAATAATTGCTGTTAATAATGCAGGTTTAATATTTGGTATTGCAATTCTAAAAAGAGTTTCAAATCTACTTTTACCACTTATGTAACTAGCTTCAAGCATATTTTTATTTATACTTTCCAATCCTCCTTGCAAAGGTTGAACCATAAATGGTAAAGAGTAGAAACAACTTGCAATTACTAATCCCGTAAAGTTAAACACTAATTTTATGCCAAAATATTCTTGAAAAAAAGCACCAATTGGTGAATTAAATGATAATGACCAAAGTATATAAAACCCTAAAACAGATGGTGGTAAAACAATAGGTAAAGCCGTAAATGCCTCTAATATAGGTTTGAACTTTGATTTAGTTTGAGATAAATACCAAGCTATTGGTAAACTTATAAAAAATAAAATAAAAGTTGTAATTCCTGCTAGTTTGAAAGATAATAAAAAAGGTTCAAACTCTATATCTTTTAAAATTTCAATCATTTAATACTTCTCCAATAGATAAATTACTCGCTTTTATCAAAATTGTCACACTCTCCCCAATTTGTAGATTCATCCTTTTTGATGAATCTACTGTTATGATACTTTCAAGGATTGTGTCATTTATTTTTAAAATAACACTAGTTAATAATTGTCCATTTTCTAAACTTTGGATTGTTGCAACAATTTGGTTTGATAAACTTATTTCACCTATTAGATTTTTAGCAATAGAGATGTTTGTAGGTTTAACAGAAAGTTTCACTTTTTTACCTACTTGTACATTATCATCTAAATCCAAACTCATCATTTTTAAAGTTAATCCAGAGAAATCGAACTCTACAATATTTAAATTATCAATAGAATTTATTTTTTTTATTGTTGCAACTAATTGACTCATTTTGTTATATATCCATAATTTTCAAATATTTTTTTAGCTCTTGAACTTAAAATAAAATCATAGAATGCTTTTATTTCTTCATTTTTCATATTATCACCAATTAAACCAACAAGATTATTTGAATGATCAATTATTATAATTCCTTGATCAATTGGAGTATATAATTTGGGATCAACACTTACCCAATTAATATTTTCTTTATATTGAGACATTTTTTCATCATACATAGATGATTTTGCTATAAATCCTATATCAGCAGCAGTTGTTGCATAAGTAACTACTTGTGAAATTGATTCTGCATATACAAATTTATCTTTTGTAACTTCTTCTAATCCTGCATTTTTTATAGCTTCTATAGCAGCAGTTCCATAAGGTGCAGTTTTAGGATTTGCAACAGCAATTTTTGATATAGATGAATCTTTAATTACATTGATTTCTTTAGAAAAATCAAGTTTTTTTGAACTTAACATTGCAATGCTACCTTGTGCATAAATAACTGGTACAGATTTAGCTAATTTTTTATCATACAATGCTTGAGGAAATTTCATATCAGCAGACATAAAAATATCAAATGGTGCACCATTTTCAATTTGAGTTGAAAATTTTCCACTACTTCCAAGTGTTACTTGAATTTTTGTATCAGGATTTGTTTTATTAAACTCTTTTACTAATTCATTTATTGCATAACTTACATTTGCAGCAACTGCAATATTTACTTGGCCTGCAAACATTGTTGAACTTAAAACTATTAAACCTAAAATTATCTTTTTACCTGCAAACAGGATTCCACTTTGTTTCATCATTTTTTATCCTTATTTCCCAATTATCACATCTGAGGCTTTTATAATAGCACTCACCTTTGTTCCCATACCGATTTTTAACCTTTCAAATGAACTAGTTGTTATTACTGAAGCAATTTTGTCACTATTTCCAATATCAATTATTAATTCAGTATTAATTTCATCTTTATTCACAGAATCTACAGTTCCTTGAAATTTATTTCTAGCACTTATATTTAATGTAATATCTGTTGTTATTAACACAGTACTTGATTTAAAAATAGCTACAACTTCATCACCTATTTTTAAATTCAGATTATTAGCTGCTGTGTTTGTTATTACTGAAACAAGTGTATACCCACTCTTTAGTTTAATAAATATTTCCGCACTTATTTTTCCATGTTCAATTAATTCAACAGTTCCGCTTATCTGATTTCTTGCACTTATTTGCATTGATAATCTCCTTATAGTTTTTAGAGTTCCAGTATTTATATCTGTTATTTGAGTTAAATTTTTAAGAAATTTCTTTTGTTCATTTCTTAAAATTTCAAAAGTTTCTATAAGATTTTCTCCATAAGGGGTAAGTGTCGTTCCTCCGCCCCCAACTCCGCCAGTTTCTCTTTGAACTATTGGAGTTGTTGACAGATTATTCATCGATTCTATAGCTTCCCAAGCAGCCTTATAACTCATAGGAACTTCTTTAGCTGCTTTGCTAATAGAACCTGTTCTTTTAACTGCAATTAATAACTCAATTCTTTTTTCTAATAAAAATGGTTGATTAAAAATCTCTAAAGTCAAATTTGATAATATTTCCACAAAAATCCTTTTTGTTATATCTTATAGTATATAACGATAAATAAAAAAATATTACCATTATGTAACTTAATACATAACGATAATTTAAAAAAAACTAGAAGAAAATCTTCTAGTTTTTTTATTATCTTACTGAATCGAAGAAATAATCTGTTTTAGCTATTTCTTTAGTCTCTTCATCTAATTGATCTAAGATTGCATTTGTAATCCAAGTTAATAGATTCAATCCACCTTCATAACCACTAATAGAGTATCTATGTAAGTGATGTCTATCAAAAATTGGGAAACCAATTCTGATTAAAGGTATTTTTGTATCTCTGTATAACTCTTTTCCGTAAACATTTCCAATCATGAAATCAACTGGTTCTGTGAATAATAAACTTCTTAAATGCCATAAATCTTTTCCACCCCAAATATTACATTCAGAAGCTCTAGAAGATTTAGCTAAGATAGCTTTCATATCTTCTTCCCAACCTTTTCTTGGTGCATTATTACACACAATGTGAGTTGGAACTGAACCCATTTCAACTAAGAATGAAACCATTCCTAATAAGAAGTCAGGATCTCCCCAGATTGCAATTTTTTTACCATGCATATATGGATAAGAATCTTGCATTGCATCAACAAATCTAGCTCTTTGTTGTTTTAATTCCTCAGGAACTTCTTTTCCAGTTAATTCTGCTAATTTCATAACAAATGCATCAGTACCACTTAATCCGATTGGATTGCAAGTTTCATACTTTTGTTTCCATTTGTTTTTAATAGTTTTAGCTGTTAAAATTGAAGAATATTTTTGTAAACTAATAGTTGCTGCTGCATTGATTGCCGCTTTACCATCAGATATTTTTGTTCCACCAGCGTATAATTTGTATTCACCAGCTCCTGTGTCCCATTGCTCTTCATGGTCACCAATCATGATGATTTTATCACCAAACATTTTAGCAATTCTTTTAATCTCTTTTAATGATCCTAAATAAGGTTCAAATCCAGGAATTATGTTAATTCTCTCTTCATCAACCGCTCTTTCAATACCTTCAGATAATTGCTCTAAAGTTGATTTCATCATATTATCATAACCAGTAATATGAGATCCAACGAATGAAGGAGTATGAGCATGAGTAATAAGAGTATTATCTAACTCACCTTCCGCATCAGCTCTAGCACCAATGATAAATGCATTTAAGTCATCTCCGATAACTTCTGCCATACAAGTTGTACTTACAGAAATCATTTCAGGTTTGTAAAGTGCATTACAGTTTCTGATACCATCTTTCATATTTGATAATCCACCAAATACCGCTGCTGATTCTGACATTGAATCAGAAACACAAGGAGTTGGTTCTTTAAAGTGTCTTGTAAAGTATGATCTAAAGTATGCAACACAACCATGTGAACCATGTACATATGGCATTGTGTTTTCAAAACCTAAACCAACCATAATAGCACCTAATGGTTGACAAGCTTTTGCAGGGTTAACTGTAATAGCTTCTCTTGCTAGATTTTTTTCTCTATAATCCCAAGATTTTGTCCACTCAGCAATTTCTGCAACTTTCTCTGGTGCTACTGCTCCAGCAGCACTTTCAAACTGTTTTTTTGTTTTTAAAACTTCTTGATATTCAGGTTTTAAAAATAATTTTTGTCCGTTTACAATGTTATCTATATCTTGCATTACCTTCTCCTTACGCTTCTTTTTCCCATGGAGCTTTTGTGTGGTTCCATACTGGTGAGTTAATCGCTAAATCCATATCTTTTGCGAAAATTGCAAAAGCATCATATCCATGATAAGGACCACTATAATCCCAAGAGTGCATTTGTCTAAATGGTAATCCCATTTTTTGGAATACATATTTCTCTTTTACCCCAGCTGCTACTAAGTCTGGTCTTAATTTTTTAACGAAAGCTTCTAATTCATACTCATTAGCATCATCATAAATTAAAGTTGATCTTTCAATCTCGTCTTTAGTTCTTTTATAATCATCACCATGACCGAATTCGTAACCTGTTCCAATTACTTCCATTCCTAAATCTTCATAAGCACCAATAACGTGTCTTGGTCTTAATCCACCAACATAAAGCATAACTTTTTTACCCTCTAACATTGGTCTATATTTAGCGATAACAGCGTCAGTCATTGCAGTATATTTAGCAATAACAGCTTCAGTTTTTGCTTGAATTGTTTCATCAAAGAATGAAGCAATTTTTCTTAAAGACTCAGTTGTTTTACTTGGTCCAAAGAAGTTATATTCCATCCAAGGTACATTGAACTCTTGTTCCATGTGTCTAGCAATATAGTTCATTGATCTATAGCAATGTAATAAGTTTAATTTTGATTGAGGAGCAATAGCTAACTCTTTATAAGAAGCATCCCCAGACCATTGAGCAATAACTCTTAAACCCATTTCTTCTAAAATTAATCTTGTTGACCAAGCATCTCCACCGATGTTGTAGTCCCCAATGATTGATACGTCATAAGGAGTTGATTCGAAATCTTTTCTATAAGAAGTATCTGGCATGATATAATCTCTAATCATATCGTTTGCAATATGGTGACCTAATGATTGAGATACACCTCTAAAACCTTCACATGAAACAGCAATTGTTTGATGTCCAGTTTCTTTTTTATGCATTTTAGCAACTGCATGAATATCGTCCCCAATTAATCCAATTGGACACTCTGATTGTACAGATATTCCATTATTTAATGGGAATAATTCATCAATCTCTTGAAGTGCTTTTTTAAGTTTTTTATCTCCACCAAATACGATATCTTTCTCATTGAAATCTGTAGAAAAGTTCATAGTTACAAAAGTGTCAACACCTGTTGTTCCTATATAATAATTTCTTCTTCCACCTCTTGAATATTGTCCACATCCAATTGGTCCATGAGAGATATGAATCATATCTTTAATTGGTCCCCAAACAACCCCTTTAGAACCTGCGTATGCACAACCTCTTTGAGACATTACACCTGGTACTGTTTGTTTGTTACTTCTTGTTGTATCACAAGAACCTTTGCTTGTTTCAGGTGAATCTACACCTAAATGTTTAGCTCTACTTTTTCTAACTTTTTCTGGATATGCTTCTAATACTTCAGCAATTGCTTCTTTTTGAAGACTTTCTAATGTTTCTGGTCCCATAATTTCTCCTTTAAAGAAAAAGTAGCTTACGCTACTTTAACTCTGTATAGATTCATGTCATCTAATTTTCTACAAACTGCTTTAGTTGCATCACCATCAACGCTTTTTGAAATTTCAGAAATTTGGTATTTATTTGTGTAATACATCATTTTAGCACCATTAATTTCTTTACATTCAGTATTTGTGAAGTAATCTACAAGTGCTGTGTGTAAAAAAGTACCTTCAGGAACTTCAATAGTTTCTAATTTAACACCTTCTCTTGTTTCACTTGTTAAAGTTACTGTTTTCCCTGCAGCATCAATACCTTCTTTTACTTTTTCAATTACTTTTTCAAAACTTACATCATTACCTTCACTCGCTGGAAAGTGGTATCCACATACAAACATAATTTTCTCCTTACTACTATTTTTATTTTATTTTTATTTTTTAAATCTAAATTATTAAGCTTCTTCAGCTTTTTTACCAACGTTTTCTAAATCAGCTTCTTCTTCTAATCCGAATTCCATTAATAAGTTTTCTAAATCATCCATTTCTAATGGAGTAGGAATAACTTTTAAGTCATTAGCAATGATTTTTCTTGCTAATTCTTTATATTCCATAGCTTGGTCATGACTTGGTGAGAATTCAACAACTGTCATTCTTCTTAACTCAGCTCTTTGAACGTGGTTAGATCTTGGAACGAAGTGAATTAATTGAGTACCAATTTGCATTGCTAAGTGTTTTGATAAGTCATATTCTTTATCTGTCATTCTAGCGTTACAAATTAAACCTGCAAGTCTAACTCCACCAGTATTTGCATATTTTAAAATACCTTTTGAAATGTTATTAGCAGCATACATAGCCATCATTTCACCAGACATTACAATATAAATTTCTTGTGCTTTACCTTCTCTAATAGGCATAGCAAATCCACCACAAACAACATCTCCAAGAACGTCATAAGAAACGAAATCTAATTCATCTGTATAAGCACCTTCTTCTTCTAAGAAGTTAATTGCAGTAATAACACCTCTACCTGCACAACCAACACCTGGCTCAGGACCACCAGACTCAGTACAATTGATATAACCTTCAGTTATGTCATTATTATCAGGGTGAAATTCTCCAGCACCTGGTTTACATACATCTTCTAATTCTAAATCTTCAACTGTTCCAGCTTCAGAAGCTAATTGCATAATTGTACATTGAGCTTTTTCATGTAAAATTAATCTTGTTGAATCCGCTTTTGGATCACAACCTACGATTAATATTTTTTGACCATAGTAGTGGCACATTGCCGCCAAAGTATTTTGAGATGTAGTTGATTTACCAATCCCACCTTTTCCGTAAAACGCGATTTGTCTTAATGCTGACATTTTAACTCCTTTGATATATATGTTTACGAAATAGATAATTGCACTTTGCGTTCCACAGAAAAGATTTTTAATAAAATTCTATAATTTTTTTTATAAACCCCTTAGTTAAGGGATTTTAAATATATAAAAATATTTAAAATTTATTTTTAGGACATTTTTTATCCTATTTTATTTAGACGAATTTTGTAAATTATTTTGTAAAATTACTAACAAATTAATTCTAAAAATGTAAATTATTAAGTTTTTAAGATAGTATTAGGAATAAGAATAATTAACAAAAAAGAGTTATATTATTCACAAGTTCAACTTGTAAAATTTAAAAACAAGTAATTGAAAAAGGATTAATACAAAAATGATTTTAGATTCTTTATTAACTCATTTTATTTTAACTATAATATTTAGCTTTTTAATAGGTTTAGAGCTAAGAGCATATAAACTCATGTTTCATCCCGATGATAGAGAATTTTTCGGAACAGCAAGAACTTACACTTTTGTAGGTGCCTTAGGATTTATCTTATATAAAATAGAACCAATAAATTTTTCAGTATATATTGCGGGATTTGTGGGCGTTTCTCTACTTTTTGTATTGTTTTATAATAAATTATTGAATGAAAAAAATCACAGTATTGTTTTATATTTAGTTTTAGTGATTGTTTATAGTTTTGGACCTTTGTCTGAGCTTTTCCCCTTATGGTTTGCATCTCTCATTTTTGTAGTAACTATTTTCTTATTGAACTCAAAGAAAAAGATATCAAGTTTTAATTTGAATATAAATATTTATGAATTTGAAACTTTTGGTAAAATGGTTTTGCTTTCAGCGGTTGTTCTTCCTTTACTTCCTGCTGATAAAATTATTCCTTATTTAGGAATTTCTCTTTATAAAATTTGGCTAACAGTTGTTGTTATTTCTGCAATTTCTTATGCTGGTTATATTGTACAAAAATATTTATTCCCATCAAAAGGGATATTTCTAACAGGTTTAATTGGTGGAACTTATTCTTCAACAGCAACTACTGTTGTTTTATCAAAAAAAGCTCATACTTTAGAGAAAAATCATATCATTACTGCTTCAATAATTGCTGCAACTTCTATGATGTATATAAGAATACTTGCAATTTCGGCTATTTTCAATATTGAAGTTGCTAAAACAATTTTGTTACCAATTTTGTTTTTTATAATTTTAACAATAATAATTACCTATGTTTATTATATAAAAGCATCTAAAACTATAAATAATTTTGAAATAAAAGATTCAAATCCTTTGGAACTTGGTACGGCATTTATTTTTGCATTTTTGTTTGTTATTACAATGTTAATTACAAATTTTGTAGTTGATAACTATGGATCAAGCGGATTAAGATTTTTATCTGTAATTGTTGGTTTTACAGATATTGACCCTTTTATTTTGTCTTTATTAACTGGAAAATATACAATTGAATCATCTCAAATTGCATCAGCTATGATGATAGCTTCTGGTAGTAATAATATTCTAAAGTCAGTTTATGCTTTATGGTTTGGAAAAGATAAAACCTTTTCTAGTTTTATTTGGCTAATGATTTTAGGTATTTCTACAATTTTGGTAGGGGTTTTTCTTTAGATTCCCCTACTAAAATTTAATAGTAACTTTTAATCCTTCATATTTTTTGTTATCAAATGTAGTTTGACAATTATCAAAAGATAATGAGTATTTGTGTATTTCAACAATTATTTTATAGGCATTTGTTAATCCTAATCCTGTACCTTGACTTTGATGTTTTGTTGTAAAATACGGTTCAAGTATTTTAGGTAGTATTTTTTCATCTATTCCTCCTGCATTATCTTCAATTTGTAAGTTAAGATGATTATGTATACTTCGTGTTTTTATAAAAATAATCTTAGTATCAACATTGTTTTGAATAAGCGCTTGAAGTGAGTTATTTAGAATATTTTTAATTGCTTCTGAAAATTTAGATTTATCTATATATATTTTATCGTCAACACTATAGTCTGTTATAATTTTTATTTTATTTTTTATAAGAACTTTTTTCATATCATGTAAAATTTCACTCATTATTTGACAAATACTATAAGATTTTTCAAGATTCTCAAAAGCAATTTCATCAAAATTATCAATTATATTTGATAAATAATTTGTAATTTCTACAATTTTGTTCATATCCTCATCTAAATTTGAATCATCATATAAATCAAGTTCTTTTTGTACTTTTATACCACTTGCAATAATTGAAATTGTACCTAATGGTTGTTTCCATTGATGTGAAATATTTTGAATTAATTCATTTAATGATTTAAATTTTTTTTCTAACTCAATAAGTTTTAAAAGAGTAAAATTTTTAATAATTAATAAAATCTCTTTTTGATTTGGCATCAAATTCATTGTAATATAAATAATTATAGATTTTCCATATTTTGTAATAAATGTAGCTTCGAAATTTTCAATATATTTTTCTTTTATTACTTGATTTATTAATTCTTTAATTTTTTCTTTGTTTGTCTCTGAAAATAATTCAAAAGTTGAAATATTAATAAGTTCATTATATGTATATTCACTTAATTGTTTAAAAGAGTCATTAAATCTTAGAAAATTTCCATTTAAATCTATAGTTGCAATTCCATCTTTTGAGCTATAAAATATTGTTTCAAACTCTCTTTCTAACTCTTTTTCTTTTCCTATATTACTTACTGTAATGTATAACAATGGAGTTTGTGGATTTAGTTCAATTCTTTTGCTTTTGATTAAAACATCTATTGCATTTCCATCTTTTGTTTTATGTTTTGTTGCAAATTTGTCCCAACCTTTTTCTAAAATATTCTTTTGTCTATCTTTCATTTCTTCATTGGTCATAAATTCTAAAGTTAAATCTTTTGGCGTGATTTCTTTAATTTCTTCTTCTGTATAGTTATATAATTCCAAAGCTTTTTGGTTAAATAGGATAAATTTTTGTGTTTTTAAATTTAAGATTAGAACCGCATCAAGGGATTCATTAAATAAAGTTGATAATAGAGTAATTTGTTCATTATTCATAAAACTCCTTTTCCTAGATTGAGTAACTATATATGAATTAAATGAAAAAAGGAATCATTTGTATGAAACTTTTTTTATAAATTTTCTACCTTGTAGAGTTTATTTCTCAACCTAAAGGTTTCGTTTGAAACTCTTTTTTTATAAATTTTCTACCTTGTAGAGTTTTTTTCTCTCTTTAGAAGATGGAATATCTAATATTTTTCTATATTTAGTTATTGTTCTTCTCACCATTTTAAGATTAAACTTAGTTTCTATAAATTCTAAAATACTTTCATCAGTTAAAGGTTCGTTTTTATTTTCATAATCAACTAAACTTTTAATATAACTTTTTATTTGTGATGAAGATAAATCTTTGTCAACAGCATTTGAAAAGAAGAATTTTAATGGAAAAATTCCTAAGTTACACTCTATATATTTATTTGAAACAGCTCTACTTATTGTTGATTCTGCAAATCCTAATTCAGCTGCAATCTCTTGCATAGAAAAAGGTCGAAGTTCTCCCCCAACAAAAAAAGAGATTTGTTTTTCTACGATTATTAAAACAATTTTATAAAGAGTTGATTTTCGCAAATTTAGTAAATTTACTAAATCTTTTGCTTCTTTTAGTTTCTCTTTTATATTTTCATTTTTAGTGATAAATGGGTTTTTTACTTTTATATCTGGATAATAGGCATTGTTTATTCTAATATCTATATCTTCATTAATTTCAACAAAGAAATCAGGCACCACTTGTACATTGTCATTGATGTAATCAATAGCAGGTGGATTATTGAAATATTTTATAATATCTTTAGCATCATTAAATCTATGATGTGAAGCATATTTATCAACATGAGCTATGTCTTTTATGATTTTTTTAGTGAAATTATATAATTCATCATCAATTTTTCTATCAAATGAATCTAACTGAAATAAAAATGATTCTTGAAGATTTAAAGCACCAACTCCACTTGGTTCTAATCTTGCAAATCTTTGTCTAATTGATTCTACATACTCTTTATACACACCGCAAGTAGTTGCAATTTTTTCTATATCTCCATCAAAATATCCATTTTCATCAATATCACACAAAATTTCTAGTGCAACTTTTTTTGAATTTGGTGTTGGAAAAAGGGATTCATTTTCTATTTGGTCACTTAGTTTGTCATTCAATGAATTTGAATAAAAAGCTAATGATTCAACAAATTCTCCGCTTGTACCATTTGATGTAAAATTACTATAAAAATCTTTCGATTTTGTTACTTCCAAAAAAGGATTTTCGTAAGATAAGTTTGTTAAGTACGATTCTAAATCTTGGATTGATGTCTGTAGCATTGGAAGCCACAACTTTAATGATAGGTTTAAGTTCTGCTTTTGAGCAGTTGATATTGAAAGTGAATTTGCCATAGTTTTATTTTGCCCAAATTCTAGAAGAATTTGGGCAATCCTTTAGTATATTTTTTAATACTTTATTCTAATTACACCATTTGGTTTAACTATTTTCATTTGGCAAGATAATCTTGATTTCTCAGTATTTGTTCCAGCACCAGCTTCTGCAATTACTTTTTTCTCTTTTTCATTGATTTCTGAAATAAATTCCATACCTTGCTCAATTGAAACTAGACAAGTTCCACACTCACCATCTCTACAACCAAATGGTAAAGCTGAACCTGATGCTTCAACAACATCTTGAATTGTGCTTCCTGGTTTTACATTAATTGCTAAAAAGTCATTAACGATTTCTACTCTTGTTGTCATTTTTTTTCCCTTATTTTAAATTGAATGGTTTAACTAAAATATCACCTTTGATTAACATCATTGGTGCAATTCTGATTTTTGGACTAATTGTAAATTGTTGACATTGTTCAGCTTCACTTGCAGTAATTGCTCCAAGTTTAACTAAAATATCTAACTCCTCATCTTCCATATAACTTGTTGGTTCTTCATCACTTAAGTTTTCAACATAAATTAAACACTTAGAATAATCACCATTAGCTGCAAATGGAATTGGTACATTCTTCTCTTTAGCTAACCTAACAATAGGTTCACCAATTTTTGCATCATATACCCCATCAGTTACCGTGTCAAAATGCATAAAAATCACTTTTGCCATACTTTTCCTCCTTACTACTATTTAATAGACTTGTTACTAAAATAAGATTACCAAGCCAAGTGAAAAAATTCTTAAGAACTCTTTCACTTGGCTTGAGTGAAAATTATTTCGAGTAATGTTTCTCTCTATGTAATCTCATGAATTCAAGTTCTTCTTTTACTTCATCTCTATAATCTTCCATTGCTAATAGTTCGTGTTCCCGGCAACCAACTACTTCAATTAGAGCATTTAAATCCAAGAAATGAACTTCATAAACTCTGATTACTTGTAAAAATTCCCCAATAGATTTTATATATCCAATAGCACCTTCTTGAACCATAACAGTTCCAACAGGAGCATGAGGATATGTTCCATCATTTTTTATATCTTCAAGAAGTTTTACTTTTTGACCTATACCAAACTTTGGTTCATCCTCATCTCTACCAGATCTTGAGGCAGTTATACTATCATGCAAAATTGTATCTGCATCAACTATATCTTTATGATTAACACCCACAGCTTCCTCCTTCAGTACCTGTTGTACTAGTTCCACAAGATGAACAACCATCAAGTTTACCAGTTTCATACATATTCCAAACATCAGCAGCACTTGGAGCATGACCAGTTTTGTAGTCACCATAAACTCTAAGTAATGAGAATTTTAGAAATTCTAAAAGTTTATTTTCATCTGCAATAGAATCTATCCCTTTTTTTATCAAAGTTCCGTACTCTTTCATCATATGAAATCTTTTTATATTTATCAGTTTTTGGTCAAATTCAAGGCCAAAGAAATTAAAGAAATCTTCAGTATCTCTTAGTTTATAAAAATCATCAATAGTTTGCATTTTATATCCTTTATTACAAGTCTAATTCATCTTTTAAAGTTTCGATCCAGTTTTTGATTCTCTCTTTAGTTAGACTTTTTTCATTATGGTTATCTATTGCTAGACCACAAAGTTTATCATCTATTTGAGCTAAAGAAAATTCAAATTTGTAACCTTCAACTGGAACAAATCCAACAGCTGTAGCACCTGCTTTTGTAAATGTTTTATGTAGTTTTCCTAATGCTGAACAGAAATGTTCACCATGTTTAACGCAATCACCTGCTCCAAAAAACGCAACAGTTTTACCAGAGAAATCAACATTATCAGACTCTATTTCTAAAATTGCATCAACCCAAGAGTGGTGAACATCACCTTGTCCCCAAGTAGAACTTCCTAAAAATAAAATATCATATTCTAAAAGTTGATCTACATTATCGAAGTCTTCTTCCATATTTATGATTTCATCAACATCAAACTCTTTTGCTAATGCTTTAGCAATAGCCATTGAAGTACCACCTGCTGTTCCACAAAAAATTCCAATATTTGCCATGTCTATTCCTTTAAAATGTCCCATTTTTGTCTTCACTTCGTTCGCCACAAGACTTCGCTATGAAAAAGGGACCTATCTTTTTTAACTTCTTTAAAAGAAGCAACCCTAAAGGGCTTTACGAGTAAAGCCTAGATGTTTTTATATTTATCATAAGTTTCTTGTGCATTTATAAGAAACTTTTCACCCTCTTCTTCTAGTTTTGAATACTCTCTAAATGAATATCTATGAGCATCTTTGAAGAATTTTTCACAAAGAACAATTTTCCCTGCGAAAACTACAACTCTTCCAAATCCCTCATGACTCATTTCCATTACAACAGAAGCCATAACACCTGTAATTTTTTCAAATGCAAGTGCAACTGCTTGGAAAATAAGTCTTATATCTTTGATTTGCATCTCGTCAATATCAGCGATAATAGGAATATTTTTTAAATCTTCTTTTGTTCTGATATATTTTTCAACAATTAGTTCTTCATTGCTTTTACCAGTCCAAGTTCCAAATTGGTCTAAAGCTCTTACTTGTCCTACTAATGTCTCAATAAATAGTTTTTTAGCATCCATATTAGGCAGCCTTCTTTTCAATAATTTTTTTAATAAATGGTGGAGGATTAGTATTTAACATTGTTGTTAATTTTTTTAGTTCTTCTTCTATAGAAACAGGATCTTTATATTTAATTGGAAATATTCCATTGTTTATGATTTTTGCAGCTGCTATTGCTCCAATATTTGTAAAATAAACAATATCTATACCTTTTAATAATTCAACAGTTTTATCAGTGTCTTTATCTTCAATTTTTATGATTTCACAAACAGTTGTTGCCTCTTTACCTACTTCATAAACTGCAAATTGCTTTGTGCTTCCAAAGTGAGAGTCAATATTTTCTAAATCACTTGTAGCAAAAGCGATTCTAACAGTTCCACTTGTTGGTTCGTTCGTTTGTATTTTTATACTTTTCATCTTACTATCCTAAAAGTTTTGTATCTTTAAAATATATGCAATTAGTGTTCCATAAAATTAAATTCTATTTTCCTATGGCAAAAAGATAAAAAATATTGTTTTTTGTTTTTAAGAACTCTTTACAACTATCATCGAAATAAGCACCAATACCACTTGCTGACAGAGATAAAGAAGTTGTTCGTAAGTATAAAATTTGTGCAATAAATCCAGTTAATATGTAAGAGTAAAAATAGTTATGACTAGCAGTACTAGTGAAAATAAGAGTTAAAGCACTTTGTCCTGAGAGTTTTTGATTTAATCCTAAAGTAGTCATTTTTTCTTTAAAATCACCCTCTTCTTCTAATACTACATTTTTGTAAAGACCTTTTTTTATTCCATCAATATTGTTATTTACAAAATAAATTTCTATTCCAAAATTATTTGCAAACTCAAAAATATTTTTTGTAATAAATAAAAAATCCTCTTTTGAGATAGGTTCATTGTTAAATGCTCTAATTGAACGCCGATTATTTATTGCATTTTGAAGATTTTCATTAGTAATATCATTTAATAAATTTATATTTGAGATTTTTTCAAATTCATCTTTTAAGCAATTATTATAAAAATCTTCTACAAAACTCTCTTTTAATTGATAATCACAAGCAGATACATTTATTATTGGACTTCTCAAGCTTTTTGCTTCGGTGGTTTTATCTGATTTTACGATTATACTTGTATAAAATGATTCATAATTATCAAAAGAAAATTCTTCATTTAAACTATTCTTATCAAAATTAAAATCAAGTTCATACTCTAAATTACCTAATTCTAAAGCTGAAATAATAGAACCAACTTGGTGACCAGTATCAAGTAAAAGGTATCTAATTGCTCTTTTTTCATATTTCCAAACGCTTCTGAAATAAGCATTTGAGATTAAAATTACAAATTTTCTTTGAATTTTCTCTTTAAAATAAAACTCAACTCCATCGTTACTTAATTCATGAATTAAAGTAAGATTGTTTTCAAGAGCTTCATAGTGATATATTCCACTAATAAAACCTTTAACAGCTCTGATTTGAATATAAATCTCACAAGGATATAATCCACCAGCACTAGGATTTGCTCTTAAATCAATTTTTTCTTTTCCGTAAGTTTTTGTATCGGTGATTTTTCCAAAGTTTTTTATAAACTTTAACTCCTCGTAATCATCAAGATTAAATCTTTGATAAAAATGAGGATATTTTTTATAAGCTCTTGGCTGAGTTCTATAATCTATAAAGTTTGCTTGATTAAAATACTTTTTTTGATTTATATCAGTTTGGTCATGATAAATTTGCATTTTTTAAAAGTTTTACAATTTTTGGAGTTACCGCTAAATCGATTGCTTTAAATCCATCTAAGCTTTCAAAATCAGTACGTGCATTATGTTTTAAAAGTAATTCAACAAAATCCTCTTTTCCTGCACTTGCACAATACATTAATGCAGTTACATCATTTACATTTTGTGAATCTATATCAATTCCAGCTTTTACCAATGCTTCAAAACACTCATAAGAGTTTCCAAAACAGGCATTCCATAAAGCTGAATTTCCATCAACATTTTTGATGTTTAAATCTGCATTTAAAGCTAATAATTCATCAACAAGTGTAATATTTGCTTCTCTACTAGCTTTCATAAGTGGTGAATTTCCATATTTTCCAGCAGCATTTAAATCATCAATAGAATATTCGTTTTGAATTAACCACTCTTTTAATAAAGTAGTCATTTAAACACCCATCCAATTTTCGTGAGTGTGACCTGTTGGTTTGAAGTTTACAGTCTCATTTAAAGTAATAGAAAAATCTTCTATTTTAAAATCATCTTCTATATCAGATGGAATCTCTTTATATTTTATTACACCCTCTTTATCAATTACAAAAATAGAGTTTGCTACCATAGAATCATCAATATTTACACCAAATTTAAGTGAAAAATCTTTGAAATCACTAGAGATAAAAGCTTTATCTAAAGCAAATTTTTCTGCAATATCTTCTATCTCTTCTTCTGTACTTGTTGTGATAATGTAAGCATTTACTTTTCTTTTAGTAGTAGTTATTACTTCATGTAAATCAGAGTTGTATTTATTTACATCATTTAAAGTAATCATAACTTGAACAGATGGTGCCATTAAACCAATAACTTTTACTTCATCATTTATCATTTTTACTCTAACAGCTGGTGCTTCACCTTCGATATTTCTATCTTTTTTTCCTAATGTATAGGCTTTATTTTTGTATGTAACTTCCATTTATAAAATTTCCTTGTGTATTATTTGACAATCTTTATTAATCATTATTAATGATTTGATTAATTCATTTTCTTTATCGTTTAAACTAAATATTTTTGCAAATGATTTATAGTCATTTGATATTGTTCCTTCATTTAATTCAAACTCTTTTATTGTATTTTCTATCTCTTTTCTTGAACTTGAAGTTATAATAAAACACTCAATATCGTTTTTTGAGCAGTGAATACTATTTTTTATCTGTTCATTAAATTCAGCAATATTTGGTAATGTAATGATTATTTGTGCGTTTAATCTAGGCATCCCTATTAATTTCATAGTTTCATTTAACATTTTTACACTTGTAAATGGAACTAATTGTAAAGTTGGATTAATGCTCATGTGCAACTCCTAATTTATGATGATTTATCAAATTAGCTAATTCAAAAAGTAGATATGAACTTCCCTCATATAAAACATCATTTTTAAGTTGATTTCCTAAACTTTCAAAGTCAGGATAACCTCGAACTAACAGTGCTTTTTTGTGTTTAATTGCAATTCTTTCTGCATGAAAATTTGATATAACTAAGTCACTCTCTTGCAAAAACGATTCCACATCTTCAAAATCACCAATTAAAAGATTATCACATGGAATTTCATCTAATAAATCATTTCTATGAGTGGTTACTATGGCTTTAATATGAGCCCCTGCTTCGATGATTGTATTTGCCACACTTATAGCTTGGTCAGGCTCAAGAGCAATTACAACAGAGGTGCTTCCAATAACAAAGTGTGTATCTAAAAGTGCATCTTGATGTCTTTTTCTCCATCGTACAATCGATGGATGTGGTTGAGAAATATTTTTTACTTTACACAAAACTTTGAAGAATTTATCACTTTGTTCTAATCCACCTAAAGAATCAAAATGAAAGACTTTTATATTTGGATTTTTTTCAAGAATTTTACTACCACATTTTTCAACACTTTGCCCAATTGTAAAAACAAGTGAAGAAGTTGCAAGTTTTTTTATATCTTCAACAGATATTCCACCACTTGTTAATGCCCCTTGTTTTAATCCTAAATGACCATCAAGTGATTCACTTAAATCTGGAAGTGAAAAAACTTCATAACCAAATAAAGAGATTGTATCTTTGATTTTTTCCACTTCAATTGGTTTTAGATTTACATTTGGGATTATTAAAGCTTTGTTTGTATCTATTTCCGTTGTAGATTGAACTAATTGTTGGATTATTGCTTCAATTGATTTTGAAAATCCACTTTCAAGTGAACCCTCAAAATCAGGAGTATTTACATAAACCATTTGTTGAATATCTTCAACAAGTTTACTAGCACCTTTTATGTCATCACCTTTTGTTTCAGTTAGTCCCGTTGTAAAAAGTCCTACTAAATCAGGTTTTACTTTTTTTGTGATGTTTTTTATACTTTCACTTATTGCATAATCTCCACCATCAATAACAGCTGTAATATCATTTACAGCTGTTGTTTGAACTGCAATTGGGTCATTAAAATGTCTTGTGAAAAATACTTTTGAAAAAGAGGCACAGCCTTGAGCCCCATGCATTAAAGGCATACAGTTTTTAATACCTAAAAAGCATAACATAGCGCCCATAGGTTGAGATAATTTTATTGGATTTAATTGTAAAGGTTTAGAAGATATTGCTTCCATAATAATTCCTTATAAGGATAATTATGGAAACAATGCAAGAAGTATTCCTAAGTTTAGAAATTCTCTTTTGCTTTTACATCATCTCTTCCTATAAATTGTTTACTATTTGCATTTTCAACAATTAATTTTGAGATTTTATCAGTTACCACTGCTACATCGTGTGATTGTGCTGCAACACTTGCATTTAACTGAGTTTGTCTATCTAAAAGATTTATTGCATCATTAATTTGAACAATTCCATCTAATTGTTCTTTTGAAGCCATTTGAATATCTTGAATAATATTTGTTGTATGTGAAATATTTTCACTTAACTCTTTATATCCTAAAATCATAGTATTTGCTATATTTTTACCATTATTTGCTTTTATTGTTGCATTTTCTACTATTGTTTTTATCTCTTTAGCTGCTTCGGCACTTCTGTTTGCTAAGTTTCTCACTTCTGCTGCAACAACAGCAAAACCACGTCCAGCTTCTCCAGCAGTTGCTGCTTCAACAGCTGCATTTAAAGAAAGAATATTTGTTTGGAATGCTATTTGATCTATTATTGAAATTGCATTATTAATAGAATTCACTTGAACATTTATCTCTTCCATAGCTTGAGTGGTTTGATTAGCTAACTTTTCACCAGTGTTTGTTGCATTAATTAATTCATTTGATAAACTTGCCATTTTTGTAATATTTTCAGTGTTATTTCTAATATTACTTGTAATTTCTTCAACTGCTGCTGCTGTTTCTTCAAGCGAAGCAGCTGCTTCGTTTGAACTCTGATTTAATTTATCTACATTTATTAATAAAATATCTGAAGTTTTATCAAGTGTTAAACCATTTGCTTTATTTTCAATTAACATTAAAGTGATAGTTTGTCTTAATGTATTAACCCCATCAACAAGTGATTTAAATTCACCTTGAAGACCTGGTATTTCAAGTTTTTTTGAATAGTCATGGTTTGAATAATTTTCCAAAGTAATAAGTATAGTTCTAATAGTAGAATTTAAATTATCCACTAAAGAATTAAATGTATTTGCAATATAGTTTAATTTTTCATTTGATGTGTTTGTATGATGAATTTTATCATTTATATTTCCATCTGCTAATTTTTCTGAAATTAACATAATTTCACCATAAACTTGTAGTTCTTCTTCATTTTTTATTTTTAATGAAAGTGAAATCTTTTCTAACTTCTCTTTTATCTTTTCATTAAAACCTGAACACGTTGCATCCAAAATAGGGATGTTATTTATTTTATTATTTATAAAAGAGTCAATATTGTCTAATGCTTCTAAAATAGCATCATTTCCTTTATTTGAGAATAACATATTAATCTCCTTTACTGCATTGTTTTGTAGAGTATTTTTGCATGTTCTATCTCTTGATCTGTCGGACGAACTCTTACAGATATGTATCGTATCTTCCCATCTTTTGTTTTTGATTGGTAAGCTGTTGCATTTACCCAATAAAAGTCACCACTTTTTGTCTTGTTTTTAACAATTCCATTCCAAATTTTACCAGATTGAATAGTTTTCCATAAATCTTCAAATGCAAGTTTAGGCATATCTTCATGTCTTACAACATTATGAGGTTTTCCAATTAGTTCTTCTTTTGTGTATCCTGCAATTGAACAAAAGTCCTCATTTGCATATACAACTATACCTTTTTCATTAGTTTCAGATACAATCATTGTATTTTGATTTAGTTTAATTTCTTCGTTCATTAGTTTATATTCTTTTATTTAGATTAAATTATTTTTTCAATATTTCAGGTAATTGTAAGTTTATAAACTTAAATAAATGTTAAATTAATAAATATAATATTTATGTTAAAACATTAATAGAAAAATAATATTTTCTTATTAATGTTTATTATCAAGAATAGGTTGTTTGTTTCTATTCTATAAAAATAATAATATTACTTATTTCCCCAAGGTTCAGGAGAACCTACAACTTTAAATACTCTATTATTAACAGCATTTGCTACATCAATAGCTAGATTTATAAGTCCAGAATATGCTCCATAACTCACTTTTTTCTCTTGATTTACATC
>Ga0074195_1000501_pt1 | contig 75188 bp, 67 predicted proteins | sample EPASupsiteHSE623_FD_64525 | JGI IMG/M metagenome (GOLD analysis project Ga0074195, IMG submission 64525) | Bioremediated contaminated groundwater from EPA Superfund site, New Mexico - Sample HSE6-23 | ecosystem: Environmental > Aquatic > Deep subsurface > Groundwater > Contaminated ...
GTATGGGAGGGCTCCTTGTGGCATAATTGATTCACCTCGTTGGTGATAGATTTGGTGTGGCAACTATATTCTATCATGCTGATTTCTCAGCGCCAACGGGGTTTTGATTATTTTTGATGGTGGATTAAGGTAGATATCACTAATAAATTAAAGGAGTTATTTGTGATTTATATCACATTTTGTTTTGTTTATGCCATGACGTTCTGAATTTCTAAGCCAGATAATAATTATTCCCAATATAAATAAAGAAGGGAGATAAAAGAAAATCCCGCCGAATTCATGAATAAATTGTAGAACAGGAGATTTTCTATCTACATAAATTGCCAGCACGGAGATAACCAGAATTCTAATACTGTTTTTTAAGATCGTTAAAGGAATGACAGAGGAAATAAAAATAATCTTCTTCAATCCGGTTTTTAAAAAGAGATGAGCAGCCAGGATACCACAGATAAGCAAGGCCATGCTTGAGCGTATACCGCTACAATTCTCTGCAACTTCTATATTGATGCCCTGACAGTAGAATACAAACCCTTCTCTTGAAAAGGGTATCCGTGCGATTTTAAAAAGTATGTATGTAACCCATGTGGATGCTGTCTGGAGGAAATATATTATTTTACCCATAAGAAAATCGGGTATAGGCACTATTAAAGCCAGAAAAAGTAACGGGTACATTACTTTGCGGAAGATGTGAACACCATAAAAATACACAATGGTACCAATCCAGAATAACAATGCAGAAAGTGTCGCAAGAGATACATAATCATTTAAGCTTAGCTGTTCTACTCCAAGTTTTCCGAGTAAGTACAACAAAACTCCGGCTGCCGACATGATAGCGCCCAGAACATATGAATACACCGGCGCGGAGAATGTCTGTTTTCTTTTTATATATAAAAGATAACCGCTTATCAGGGGAACAAGTACTATATGAGAATAGTACCCGCTTTCACCATAAACTCTGAGAAGTCCTCTTAGAGGTTCGTAGCACATTATAAGTGCAACCATGCTTGCAATAAAAAACCCGATGTTTCTCATATTCAGATATGCTATGAATCTCAAAGCAATATCTTCTATATGAAAACCGCTTTCAGACTGTCTTTTGGTCAGATCTTCCCGGTTTATCATCGCTCTCTCTATAATATAGTAAATAATAAAACCGATTATTGTCCCTGAAAAATTTGCAACTAAATCGGTCATGCTCGAAGTACGATCGGGAGTAAGAACCTGCAATAATTCAATAGATAAACTCACACAGGCACCTGCTGCAACCGTTATCAGAAAACATAACCGGAATGACAATCTCTTTCCAATCAAATATCCCGAGAAAAGAAAACCGAAGGGAATATAACCAAAGATATTCACCAGAATATCCATATAGAAATACAGATAATAACGTATACCGTAATATGGTTTTTCAAGAACTGTGCTGTAATATGGTTTGAAATAAGTCGGTATTACAAGGTTTGAAGGGTTGCCCCTGCCGTGATCAACCGTTTCTAGTGGGTTTTGCATGGCGTTATTGAATGAATAGGATATTATCGGAGAAATCATGCTTTTTCCGGAAGGTAGATTCTGTATTTCTTCAGGAGAAAAGGCCCAACTGAATATTGCAACTGACGATATGCGACCGGCCCAGCAATGTTTTCCATTTGCATCACTTCCTACAACAAGTGGATATATCCTGTCCCAATCGGGTAGACTCATTGACCCTGCCTTTATGGTTTCTTTCTTTATACTATCCCGATAAAGCGCAAGTTCTTTGCTGTTATAGATAATTACAATCCGGCTAAATTTCCCTTTTTTAAAAATATTAAGGGATTTAAGAAGAACAGGGGTTGTCCTATTTGATACTTTAAGTCTGAATATGGCGGAATCTTTCTCCTGTTCAACAATAAAATTCATACGGCTGTTATCCAAGGAATAGCTCAGAATGCTGCCCTTTCCCCTTGAATCAATAAAATCCGGTGATATATCCAGTGCAATAGTAAATTCCTTTAATCCTGAAAGTTTTACAGGGGATAATCTTGAATACAAAGTGGCTGGCGGATTCAGGTGTATACCGTTGTCAGGCTCAAAAACCACGCCATTTGCAGGCATAAAATTGAAAGGCCATAAGCCTGCAAAAAAAAGGATAATCAGATAGCTATAAATATATATCTTTTTCATGGAATGAATGGGAAAGACAAGTTAGATCATCAATGAATTACCGCTTTTAAGTTTTTCTTTTCTGATATTCGGAGCAGCCAGGCAATCATCAGAATAAGCATTAGTGCCGGGATGTAAAAGATAAATCCGCCTGACTGATGAAAGAAACCATGGGTAAGAATATTTTTGTCAACATGTGCCCCGAGCAGAGATAACGCAACAATCCGGATACCGTTTTTTATTATGGCTATTGGAAATATACACACTATAAGAAGCAATCTCTTCCAGTTTGTATTGACAAAAAGATGAGCGGCAAGGATTCCTATAATCAACAATGCGATGCTTGAATTAATACCACTGCATTGAGGGGCAATCTTTATTGAGATCCCGGTAAGATGAAATACAAGACCATCTCTTGTAAACGCAATACCCATAATTCTGAACATTGCATCGGTAACAAATACTGAGCCGGTCTGAAGCATATCAATAAACCTGTTCATTAGCACGGTCGGTATAGGTATCATAAATATAAGAAAAATCAACGGGAATAAAGCTGTCTGAAGCACCCTGTTTCCATAGGATAAAAGTAAGGCGCCAATCCAAAAAATGGCTGCGGAAAAAGTAATAAGTGATGCATAGTCATTTTTGTTCAGATGTACGCTCTGTGTCCTGAAAAAAGCAAAGAGCGTAAGACCGATCATAAGCAAGGGTATGCCTGTTTTCCATGAATAGGAGAAATCAGGAGAGAACATCCCCCGTTTTTCATATATAAGATACCCGCTAATTAAAGGGATCAGGATAATATGAAGGTAAGAGTCTGTTTCGGTATAGGTGCGCAACAACGCCCTCAGGGGCGAATAAAACATGGCTATAGCTATTATTGTGAAGAAAAGAAAAAGTGTATGCCTGTTTTCTATATTGGTAATGATACGATTCGATGTCTTCTTCATAGTTAGGTTATATGGTACATTGACATCGGTCTTTGCATTCCTCTCCTTCGTAATTGACAATCTGTCACCAGTATCGTGCTGATACATCATGATAAACATAAAGGCGCCAATTACAGAGCCAAACGTGTTTGCCGTTAAGTCTATGAGGTCTGAGTTGCGGCTTGGAAGAAACACTTGGAGCAATTCTATGATTATACTTACACCAAAACCGGTTAAAAAGGACATAATAAGGGTATTTTTTACAAATAGCGTTTTCCTGTTGAGGTAAGCCGAGAGCAGAAATCCCAGCGGAATAAAGCCTATCAAATTGATAAAAATATCCATCATATAATAGCTGAAAGTCTTCGGATCAAAGCGCAGCATATTAAGCACCATTCTTCTGTAGGGCTTAAAATATTTATGAACTGTGAGGTCGGCTGGCACACCCATGCCTTGATCTTTTATTATTCTATGATCACTGACTTCTCTGAAGTTATAGGATATTAACGGCAATTTTTCCTTAACCGATAAAGGGAGGCTCCGAAGATCTTCTCCGGTAAAAGCCCTGTTAAATATAGAAACACGGTATATCTTTCCCTTCCAGCAATATGTACCGTCAGCCTCGCAGCCAATTGCAAGTGGATAGGTGTCGTCCCACGTTGAAAACCTTAAAAATCCTACCTTTTTTTCATGTTTTTTAACTCCATCCTGGTACAACAAGAGGTGTTCTTTGTCGTAGACAATCGCAATCCATGTGTCTTTACCTTTTTTTAGAATACCTTCTGTTTCAAAATGGACCGGTTTTTCTTTGTAATCTGCATTGAGCCTGAATACAAACGCATCCTCCCATTGGCCGATCATAAAATTCATCTCATCGCAATCGTTTGAATATGTAAGAATCCTTCCATATCCATTAGAATCATAGTAGTCGGAAGATAAGCTTAAGAGTATGGTGAATTCTTCTAATTGAGAAAGTTTTTTCGGTGGCGCTTTAGTGTATATGGTACCGGGTTGGGCAAGGTATAAACCGTTTTGTTCATCAAGAGTTGCCTTGTTCGCTTGCCAGAAATTGAAAGGCCATAGCCCGACGAAAAGGAGAATAATAATATAGCAGTAAGTAAGTATCAATGTCATTTAGAATACCTTATAAATAATGACATTTCCTATCACCTCATCGATAATATCTTATTAAAAACTGTTTCATGGCATGAAGGAACGATTTACATAATATCTTTATAGCATCAGTAATACTCAAATTTCCAGAATGAATATCCATCAGCTTGTCATGAATATATTTATATTGTTTTGGATGAATACATTTCATTATATTGTGGCTTTCGGGAAATTGCTCTCTGAGGGAGGAGTTTACAACTAAAAACATGTTCTGTCTGTACCACCAATCGATATCCTCATCATCCCAGAATCTGCTTCTCAATATGTCACAGAAATGATACCCATGATCTCTAAACTTCTCTTGCCAGTATAAAGGCCATTGTTCGTTTAGATGGTTTTGTCCGCCCTGATCCGGTATGGCAGCAGAAAAAAGAATAATATCACCAAGAGAAACAAGAAAATCAACAAACTTATCAGACGATTGCTCTGCAATATGTTCGGCAACTTCCAGTGATACAACAAGGTCAAACCGTCTTTCGAGATGTGCCGGGTTTTCAAGGTTCTGCGTGATAAATTTATGCCGGTCGATGTGCAGCAACTCAATATCAATATAATCCCCATCTATCCCTAAATAATCACTAATACCATGTTCTTCAAAAACTTTAAGCCATGTTCCAATCCCGCAACCAACATCAATTATGCTTCGCGGATGCAATAACTCCATAATAAACGGAATAACCTCTCTTGCTGCTTTAGTATTGTGCAGTTCTGTAGTATGGATGTATCGTATACTCATTACATCAAGCATTTATGGCGCCCCTTTACTAATCTTTTTTCCTGCATACGGACAAAATAAAATCGCTTTGAACATCCTCTCCTGACAAAAAAAGATCTTCAATTTCAAAAAGACAGCGAAGTATATGCAAGTTGTTTTTGTCATCAGAAAGAAAATTATGTGCAATTCCATTAAAAAGAAGGTGCAGCACATTGCCTCCATAACCTTTCGTTTCTATGACGTTGAATGTTTCACTTAGAAGAGGCATGATATTCGATGATTCTACAGCCTCAGATGGGTCGCTTAGAATCATACTCAATCTACTGGGACTGTATACTTCTGTCTTAGCTGAAACACCATCCCATTCTAATTTTTTATGTGTGGGTAAGATTGACAGGAGGGCATTAACCATATAAAGTTGTTTTTTAGTCCACTGGAATCGGGTGGGTCCAACAAATTCATCAACAATAAAATAACCATCAGGTTTAAGTGCTTCTCTGATTTTGTTAAGAATTATATTTAATGGAGAAAAGTGGTGTAGCGAATGTTCAACGAGAACGATGTCGTAAAAATCTTTCAGATATTCCTCTCTATAAATATCAGCAACACGATAGCGAATAATAGCATTATAACCCTTTTTCTTCGCTTGGGATTCTGCGTACTCTATGCTCTTGTTGGAAAGATCAAAGGCATCTATGCGGTCAAATTTTCCAAGTTCTGCCCATTTCATCACTTTGTGACCATAGCCACACCCGAGTGATAATACATTAAGAGCCTCGCGTCCATGGAGAAATTTTCGGGACACATACTCTACGTAATCTATCTTTGCATCTCCGGATACAAGGAAGTTCCAGCGTTCTCTCACTGCAGGGATATCCCACCAGTTAACAGGAGGAAACTCCATACGCTCATAAACACTTTCCCAATGTTTTTTTGTACTTCCATTTATTTTTGAAAATAGCTTTTTCCAGAAGTCTTGTCCAATTTTATTCACAAGGTTCAGGATGTCGTGTTTATTGATAAGGTTATTAAACATACTTAATGATTGATTTTGAATAAATCACCGCAAAACAATCAGGGTGATTTCGTGCTCCCTAATTCATATGCGCCAACATCCCATGCAGTACCTCTCTTGTGACGTGTCGCGCCAAGAAAATCGTCTGAAAAACCTGTTAGCGCAACTCCTTTGTCAACAAGAGGGCTGTTAGCACGAAGGCTTAAATTAATGGTGTGGCATTCCTCGGGATAGCCGCTTGTATCGATAAACCTGAAATCCTCAATTGATTTGAATTGTGTACCATGTATATCATTTTTAAAGAGGCTTTGCCAGTCACTAAAGGTATAATAGCCGCCATTTTTCTGCCGGTGATAAGGTGTTTTTAGCTCCGTCCAATAGAAGTTATAGTCAATTTGCCAATTCTTTTCATCAATTAAATCGTACCAGTTCAAAACCTCTTTTGCGATAATGATGTTGTTTTTTATTTTCGTGCCCCCTCCAGTTCCTCTATTGTGTATTAGTATCCCACCGGATCTTGGGCTATATATTGTATTGTTATAGAATTCATTGTTCTGACTGCCCCAACCAAAGCTTACCGTAAAATAACTGTGGGGGTTGATAAAGATGTTATTACGAATCATATTCCCGTCTGCCTCAGATAAAAAAATCATGGCAGTACCGCCATAGTTATCAGAAAAAGAAAGATTGTTGTAAAAAAGGTTTTGCTCCACAATATTCCCGTAAGGTCGTTCCCCGTCTCCCCTTCTAATAAAAATAAAATCGGTATGAGGGGGTTCCTGGGTTCCTCCCCAGAAAGGAGTATCATAATGATAAAGATCATGAATGACATTGCCCCGTATAATATTTCCGGTAGGGGCCCTCATATTTGCAGCAATATCAATTCCCCAGTTAATGTAGTGGTGTATATTGTTTTTTGCGATCAGGCAGTCAATCCCTCCCAGGGTGTGAATCCCTGCGAGCGCTGTTTTTGTTAACTCACAACCTGTTATTGCACAATTTGTTGGGTTGTGAAGCCTTATCCCTATGCCAGCTATACTCTCTTTTCCATCGTTGGACCATATCCCGATGTCATGTACATAGCAATTCTCGATCGCTATGCTCTCATTGTCAGCCTCAAATACAATGCCGCCTGTGCTGAGGAGGGCATTTTTATTTACTGCCATATTTTTTATTTCAAAATTGCGGATTGTAACAAACTTCACACCCTTTTCTTTTGAATAGAACCCTTGATATCTAACATGCTCTCCGTCAATAGTTGGTTTCTCCTGTCCGAATGTTCCTGCCGAATTTCCGTCATATACAATCCTGTTTTCATCATTCTTTCCGCTACGCAAGATATGAATGGTTCCTTTGTATACTACTCCACCCTTCAGGATTACCATATCGCCAGGCAAAAGCTTGACTGATTTTGCTTTCATAGTTGAATTAGGATCACCTGGACAGCGTTTGAAAGGGTTTGAAGGCGATTTTCCATTATTGGAATCAGAACCCCCAGCAAAATCCACATAGTATGTTGTCTTTCCATGGGCTGCTCGGAAAAATAAAAAAGTGCCTGTGCCGATTGCCAGAAGTATTATGATAAAAAAGATAATTTTTTTCATACTTAGGAACCTCCTGTTAATTCAGGTTTATCAGAACCATAATGATAATTTACAGAAAAATAAGCCTGAAATATCCCCGCAAATAGAAAGGGTCACATCTGATGGTTTTTAAAAAAAAGTTCTTTGCCGTTTTTTTTTCTTTCAGCCATCGGTACTGCATACCAAGGGTATAAAAAATTCTCGATTTTACAGTATCACTGATATCAGGAAACATCTTCAAAATCAGCGTATACCCTTTAATCATATGGAATGTGAATCCCTGTATATCATGAAGGGTGCTCCCGCTGTGGATTCTATATTGCGCCAGGGGTTCGTTAATATAAAAAAAACTATTCCTTCTCGATACCCTTACCCAATATATCCAGTCAGTAAGGTATTTAAAGTCTTCCTCAAACAACCCGCCGTCAGAGAGGCATTTCCGACGTATTATCACTGTAGGGACATTTATGAAATTTTTCATACAGAGTTGCTGGAACAGATCCCCTGTTAATTTCATCCCTTTCTGGTACATACCGCTGAAACGTTTACCGGTAGGCTTGCTGTCTTCATCAATAATTATGGAATCAGAATGCACAACAGCGTGATCCTGATATTTATTCAGATAAAAGAGTTGGGTTTTTAGTTTATCCTTCTCCCATACATCGTCGGAATCACAAAAAGCAATGTAATCACCTGTCGAGATTGCCATCGCATCATTTCTTGATTTTGCCTCACCGCTATTTACGTTGTGGTAACAACCCTTTACTCTTTTGTCGGTTCTTTCGTAATTTTTAATGATTTCCTGTGAATTATCTTTCGAACAATCATCAGTAATAATGAGCTCAAAATCTTCATAAGACTGGTTGAGAATACTCTCTATTCCTTCAACAAGATACTTGCTATGGTTATAGCATGGCATAATTACACTAACTGTCGGCATGATAATATCTCCTAAATATGGAAGTCAATTGTGTTTATTCCTCTTCAGTGCTATCGGGTATAGCATATTTCTTAAGTGTACAAAGGACTCTATCATACCCAGACTGAAATACGGTCGGCAGTTTCTTGCCCATCACCTCTAATAGAGACATGTCTGAAACCCTCAATACCTTAATGTGGGTAATAAAAAAAGTATACATCAGGATAGCCGTGCAGATGCTTAGTATCAATCCGGACAGGCTACCCTGAATAGTTGTGATAAGCAATACTACGAGGAATATGATGAGAGATGGCATAGCAATCCTCAATAAGTCCTTTACAGGAAATTTAATTGAAAATGATTTCCATAGTATAGTAGTACAGATAGCAATAGCTGTGAGTTGTGCTATAGAGTTTGCAAATGCAGCTCCCACTGCACCATATTTCGGTATTAAAATGAAATTAAGCAATATATTGATACAGGTTGCCACAATCGATGCTTTGAGTATGATATCCTGCCTCTCCATACCGTAAATAACAAGAGAACCGGGGCCGCATATTAACCCGATACACGTTGAACCAAGAAGTATATTCAATACCATTGCCATCGGAATATACTCGCTGCCATATAATATCCCGATCAACAATGGGGATAAGCCTATACCGACAAGCGACATGGGTATACATAGCATCATCAGGTATCGTGTGGAAGTCATATATATCTTTTCAATTGATTTTCTGTCTTTCATTCCATGCAGTTCTGAAATAGCGGGGAATAATACGCCGAAGACAATGCCTGGTAAAAAACCTATTGTCCAATTTGCCAGGTTATATGATAGGCTATAAAAGGCTACTTGTGCTTGGGTAGAGAGCTTCCCGAGAAAAAAAACCTCAGACTTCTGCCAGACAATTGAATCGAGGATTACTATCATTGCAACCTGCCAGTTGTATCTAAAGATTCTCTGTCTTAGCTCATTCGTAAGTAGCGCTTTAAATTCAAACCTGATATGAATACCTTTTTTGATAATAAGATAACAAATCAATAAATCGAATGCTGCCATAAACATATTTGTTATGATAAGACCTTCAATCCCGAGATGAAGCTTTAAAACGAGGATAACAAGAATTATGTGAATGGGTGCTATTAGAAAACTTCTCAAAGCAAAAGCTTTATAATGCTGCATTCCCTGGATAGCGCTCTGGAAAATCAGAGCTATGCTTTCGGGCAACAATATTATGGCGGAGAATATAATATAGCTTTTTAAATTAGGTTCTCTGTAGAAATCTGACAATACTCCGGAAAATAATATTAGCAAAACCGAGACTGCGATTGATGCATAGAATTTGAGCTTAACTGTATAGGCAAACACCTTTTCTATGTTTTCATAGTTATCTTCGTTAGAAAATTGTGAGATATACTTTGTTGCAAGATTCCCTAAGCCGAGATTTGTCATTATTTCTGCAATGTTATAGATGAAGAGTACCAAAGAATACACCCCTGTGAGGGCAGGGCCCAATATTCTTGCAATAATTATTGAAGATAGAAAGCGTGAAATTGAGATGGTGAAATTGGCGAGAAAATTGTAATATGTGTTTTTAAATATCTTTTCTCCTATAGAGCCCATGCATGTCTCACTATAGCTTTATGATATGGACCTGTCACGCCAGTATCGCTTTACTTTTGATATAAGGCGTGTCCGTTTAAGGAACGCTTCGGCAGATTTTGAGATGGCCAGAATGAGGAATCGGACCAGATTGAACCTTATGCTTCGCAGGGTAGGCGCAAAAATAAAAACGTTTGCTTCGTTCCAGTATTGGCTCCCGTAGCGTTCTTTGTAGGAAGCCCCGCCAAAACCAAAATCGATCTCTTTGGCTTTTTCGTTCGACATATACAGGGATTCAACCATTTTCATAAACAGGACTGTCCCAGGCTCATATTTCCGGTACGCAGGCTTATAACCTGTCCCGTCGAGATATAAGGTAGTCCAATAAAGACTTGCAAGCCAATATGCAATTGGTTGATCCCCAAGGTAGAGGACATAACCACGGAACCAGTGCTGACTGGCCGATACGTCGAGGCGATGTCTCATTTCATCGTTGTTCATAAAGCCTACGCCAATACCTCGTTGATAACTGGTTTTTGCAATCTCTTCTACATCCTGACAAAATTGCTGAACCTGATCGGGATATCGAAAAATCTTAAAAGCAATCTCTGCCTCGCAGTCTTTCTGGATAAGCCTTTCCATCCTTCTGATCCAATAACGGTGCTTTTGGCTCATGGTTTTTAAGAAATTTTCAAACGTTTCGGGCAATATTGTCTTCCAGTGCTCAGATGACAATGATATATAGTCCCGGCATAAAAACCCCGGTTTTGTTCTTGCAGTCCTAAAGATGCTGGAATTGACCGGCAGAGAACTGAAAAGAGCGATATCCGCCTCTGAATTGCTGAGGGCCTTCATGACCTCATCTACTACAATCTCGGTATTTTTATGCGAAAGGTTTCCGAGTATGCCGCCATATTCTATATAGAGAAACCGCGCCTTCGGCTGGTAAACAACCTTATAGCCTATCTTATTTATTAAGCGCTGTTTTTCAATTCTTCCTACAACGATTGTTTCTATATTGCCGTCCCTGTAAAGCACTATAACATAAGGCATTATTACTTCTTCTCTGTGATGGATGATGGTTAGATAAAAATCTATATCAGAAAAGTGATGGCGGCTTTCTCTTTTCCACTTGCTCCGCAACTCCTCAAGGCCTTCTGTGTTTTTTATTACCTTGACGGAGAAAGAATTATTAGAAACAGTGGATTTATTATTTTCCATTATAGGGGGTTAAGATAGGTTTGCCTTTACCTTTATATGGTACACCATGACACGTAAACCGCTTACGCGTTCGTAATCATATATAACCTCAAGCCAAGGGAACTCGTTGAACACGTTGGAATATAAAGGGCGGGCATATATGATTGTCAATGGTTTTGTTAAATCATGATTCTTTTCAATATTCTGCAACACAGCCCTCACTGTCTGCTCACCAAAAGGATTGAACATAAAAAAAATTGTACCTTCATTAAAGTCAGCCAATGCGGCATCTGTATTCCATATCTCAATATCAGCTTTTCTCCCTCTGAGAACCTTGGCGTTTACCCTTGCAATCTGGCATAATTCTTCTGAAATCTCAATACCCACTACCTTCCGTATATGTTGTCGTGCAAAATGACATACTGCACGTCCCTTTCCGCATCCAAGAACGAATACCACATCATAGGAGAAAAGGCGCACGAGTCGTATTGTTTTGCTGATCGTGGTATGTGCGCTTGTTTCAAAATCGAAGGCATCATGATGGATGCCGCGGGATTTCTTGAAATATACAGAACCTCTGGTATTTACGTTCATGCACCAGTCTCCCAGAATAGATTCAATATATCTTGCGATTCCTATAATATACTGGAACATCTCCGAATATCGTATTCTTTCCCAGCTTTTTTGGATGGCTGATATCATTGAGAAGGTAGTGGTAAAAGCATATTATGCTGTTTCCGGTTCGAGATATTCAAGGTCGTCAGGAAGATTACTCGCCCATGATAAGATTGCAAGCATGAGATACCAGACTGCTATCATCTGGTCGAAATAGGATACCGAAGTAAAGGTGATTACATGTGTCACTAATGCGGCGCCAATTGACCAAAGGAGCATCCTGTTTTGGAGCGGTAATTCGGTTGATGCCATAAATGCATTTTTTATGCCGCGAAAACATACAATAATGAGCATCATAAAAAGAAACATTGTCAAGAGACCGCCCCTCACCCCCTCAACAAGAAACTGGTTGGTGATATCCGAGTGATTAGGATCGATTGCCAGTGCGTAAGGCATCCAATGTGCAGTGTAATTGGTGCCATAAAGCCACCACTCATCAATATGGATAATAGCCTGATCGATGATATATGCACGGTGCCAACCGCCGCCGCCAACAAAAGAGCTGAGGCGCATCATGAGATACCACACGGGCGGCTTCATAAATATATGGGCATAAACAAATAATAATACCAGCCCGATGAGCACCGGTTTGATATATTGTTGAAATCTCCAGAAAGCAAATGCTATAACCCCGAACATAAAAGCTGAGAAAGGTCCCCCTGAGTGTGCCATAATAACGATGACAATTGCAGATACAACACCCGTAACAGCAAAAAAATGCCCCCTTTCCTCCTGCCACCATAAACCAGCAAAGAGCGGCATCAGGGTTGCCCCGAATGTTCCTGCAATTATGGGGTTTCGAAAGGGCCCCTGAGCGCGAACAATACCGTCACGTATCCAGGACATTTCCGGTACGCCTCCAAAGATAAAAAAGAAATTTCTTCCGGTTACCTTCTCGAGTATCATTATCACCGCAAGGGGCACAATGCTGACCGACATAAATCTGATAATATCTTCCACGTCCTGAAAGGTGCCGACATAGATTCTGAAGAAGAAATATAATCCTAACAAATCATAAAGAAACCCCATGCGGTTTATGATAGCCTCCTCAGATCCATTATTGAGGAGAAGAACATTTATGAGGGCTCCTGATAAGGCCCATACGAGGAGCATTTTATCAATTGCGTTAAACCCTATAGGAGGAAAGTCTCTTCGTGTAAAAATTCTTACCCATCCTATTATGATAATAATCCTTAGAACACTAAAGTGGAATGGGCCAACAAGAACCTGTTGCCCAATTGTGATATAGGAACATGTCAGAAAAATCGGGAGGACAACATATCGGGCTGGAATAAAAAGCAGCATAAACCCCATGATTACAACGAAGGTAAGCCCAATAGGGTTGATGGTAGTTTCGTATGCTATTTCCACGGCTTTAGTATGTTATTTATCTTTATTGGCCCAGATTTCCGTAAAGTCCGAAACCGTATGGACCTATGTCGGAGACGGTGATATTTTCAAATCCTTCTTCTTTATACCATTCCATAACTTCTTCCGGTGTGTGTCTGTTTTGATAGGTCGGCGAGAACATATCGAAAAGTGCCTGCATCTTTTCCCTCAAGGTCAGAGCATCCTTTTTCTGTTTGCGCCCGGCAAGCAGTTCAATTTTCTGTTTCATAAGAAAGGCAGGCATAAGGGTAAGATACAAATAATATTGGGTGGAAATAGGCAGTCTTGACGTGATGTGTTTGCGTATGGCATTATAAACGGTCATTTTCATAAAATCTTTATGGTGAAATTTCCTGTCAATCGGATGGTATACCCAGATAAAACATCTGCCCCCTTTTGTCAACTGCTTTATTATGGTTCGGAAGCCGGTTTTCGTATCCGGGAGAGCTACAAGTACGCCAGCGCAATAAACATAGTCAAAACAGGCTTCACGCAACGGCGGTTCGAGTACAGAACCTTGGATAAAGTAGACAAAAGGATTTTTATTATATTTATATGCTTTTTCAATACCGGATGCGAGATCAAGCGCAACCACTTCCATACCGAAACTCTGTGCCATCTCCATGGACAGCAAACCACTGCCGCATCCTGCGTCAAAGATCAGCTTGCCCCCCAAGGTGTCCGGCGTTACGCCCATACCCCGAAGGAATAGACTTTTTCTATATTCTATGTCCTGACCCCAATTACGTTCACCAAAGCGAAACATCTTCCATTCATAGGAAAAGGTCCTCTGTATTTTCTGGAAGTCTGGTCTTAATGAATCCGGAAGGAATCTCGGAATACCTTCGTGAACAGGATATTTTTTACCGCAGGAACAAAAGATTGTGCCTTCCCTAATCTCTTTTCCATAACATTCCTTACAGTCTTCAGGAGTTATCGAGGCTTCTTCAATGTGAAAACTACGAAGTCCGCAGTACTGACTGCACATTACTTTTGTAAGGGGAGCTATAAACTCGACTGGGACCACATCCTGGTTTATTAATTGTAAATCTCTTTTGCCGCAGGAACATCTGAGTAAATCGAATAGTCTGAATTTCATTGCAAACTCCTCCGCAACGGGAATTTGGAAAATTCTAATTGTCTACGAAAATTCTATGCCACAGTTCAAGAACAAGGAGAGAAAAAATCTCCTTTGAGTATTCCGCGCCTGCATTGTTTATTGCAAGTATCTTCTCGATGGCTCCCTTCCGGAAGTACCCTCTGCTAAACGTTCTTTGATCGAGTAGAATATCATTTACATACTGTTTAAGATCACGACGGAACCATCTTTGATATGGAACCGGAAAACCTGTTTTTTTTCTCTCGATTATCTCTACCGGAACTTTATCAGCAAATACCTCTTTCAGGATATATTTCGTTGTAAGGCCATTGACTTTACAATAAGATGGCAGGTTTGCCGCAAATTCAAGCACCTTGTGATCGAGCAATGGAACTCTTAGCTCAATTGAATTGGCCATTGTTATCTTGTCTGCTTTAATGAGCAGATCGTCGGGCAACCAGGTTTTAGTGTCAATATAAAGCATTTTGCTCAAGACGTCATCAGTATATTTGATGGTCTTAAAACAACTGTCTGTGGGCTCAAGGGAGAATTTTTTACTTACCATGCTTTTAAATTCAGGTGAGTATAAATCATCAATCTCTCTGTTAAAAAAATCATAAGGAGTGGTGCTGCGGCTGTAATAATACTGATCGAGAGGCATCCTCATCAGCGGTGCGTATTTCTTGATCTTTTTAAGCGGGGCATAATTGCCGAGTTTATCAAAAATAAATGAGGCTGTTTTATTTGCCGGACCAAGAATTGTTTTCAAATTTTCTAAAAAGATAAAGTTTCTGTAGTTCTGGTATCCCGCAAAAGCCTCATCTCCACCTTCCCCCGATATTAATACCTTTACATGTTCTTTGGCCAGTTTTGATATGTAGTAAAGGGCAATCGCAGGCGGTTCACATACCGGTTCCTCCATATGCATGACATACTCCGGAAGGAAATTCACAAAATCTGAAGCCCTTATGGTCATCTCGTAATGTGTCGAACCGAATTTTTCGGCAGCAAGTTTTGCATATACCCTCTCATCTTCAAAATCTTCGCCGTCAAACCCGATAGTAAAAGTACTTAATTTTTTTCCGGCTTCAAGAGAAAGATTGAGAAGGGCTGTGGAATCAACTCCACCGCTCAAAAGTATGCCTACAGGCACATCGCTGACCATATGAAGTTGGGCAGATTCTCTCAATAATTCCAGCAACTGCTCTTTTTGTTCCCTAAACGTCAATCCTGTTTCGCAAACTGCAAAGGACAGGTCCCAGTAATGTTTCGTCTTCATCTTCCCGTCTTTTATAAGCATAAAGCAGCCAGGTGAAAGCTTGTATATATTTTTAATAAGAGTATCTATCCCTGGAGTATAGAAATAAGTGAAAAATCTGTCAATTACAGGATAGGCAATCTCCTTTTTCACAGCAGGATCTTTGAGAATTGCCTTGATCTCAGAAGCAAAAATTATGGAGGTGCCATCGCAATAATAATATAAAGGCTTGATTCCAACCCTGTCCCGGGCAAGAAACAATTCCCTCTTTGTCTCATTCCAAAGCGCAAAGGCAAACATCCCCCTCAATCTGGAGAGGAATTTTTCTCCATATTCCTCATATAGGTGGATTATTACTTCCGTATCTGTTTCTGTCCTGAAAACATGACCGTTCTTGATTAGTTCTTTTCTTAATTCCTGATAGTTGTATATTTCACCATTAAACACGATCCAGATAGTGTTATCCTCATTAGCAATAGGCTGCTTTCCGGTATTCAGATCAATAATTGACAGGCGCCTGTGTCCTAACCCAATAGGTCCGGAGATATAAGAACCCTCATCATCAGGGCCACGATGGCGCATTGCTTCCATCATTTTAATTACCGAACCGCAGTCAACCGGCATATTCTGGTCAAAATTGAGCTTGCCGCAAATTCCGCACATATATCTATAGAGAAGAATTACTATACATTTTTTCAGTCAAATTCCCGAACCCATTTTTCGAGGCCCAAAGACCATCTGAGAATTTTTTTCCATTTGCTTGAAGAAAACCGCAGACTTTCTTTATTCATTAATCCTACTGGGATGACTAGAAGGAGATGAATAATGCATAAACGAATGATCGCGGCCATGGTCGTTGTTATTTTATAAAAGTTGGCATATGATTGCCCCTTTGTGTTTAAAAAGTATTTCCAAACAGATTCTCTCATCAATACTGATGAAAAATGATCGGCTGATTGACTTAGCACACTCTTACCGGCATGGTGGACAATGGAGACGTTGCTGATATAATAAGCTTTATACCCGTATTCCCTGATCCTGTAACATAGGTCAATATCTTCAGTATACATAAAATATTTTGATGAAAACATCCCCGCTTTTTCAAAGAGTGAACGATGTATCATAAAACATGCGCCAGGAATAACTTCAACCTCCTCAGGTATGTAATTATTGTCTAAGAGCGGTTTTATTCCCCACAATGACCAACTGGGGAATGCCACTTTCAAACGTTCTATATCGAGCATCTGGTTGAGGAGTGTTGGAAAGGGCTGAATACAACTTGTCTGTACTGACAAGTCAGAATTCAGGAGTTTGCAACCGACAATACCGGCATTTGGTATGGACTGGAGGTTCCCAAACATTTTGACAATAGCGTCATCAAGAATCTCTGTATCGGGATTGAGAAAGAGGAGCGCATCTCCCTTTGAGTATTTGAACCCAAGGTTGTTCCCTTTTGCAAATCCCAGATTTTCTGAACTCTGTACAAATATCACTTCAGGGAATTCATTTTCAATAATTTCTTTCGAACCATCATAGGAAGCATTATCAACAACAATGGTTTCCAGAGAGATTCCCTGTGTGTTGTTGTGCAAGCTTTTGAGGCAATTTCTGATATGATCGGCAGAATTCCAGTTTATAATTATTATTGAAAGATCCATATAGCATCTATTTCCATATGCTTTTTCGAAAAAGGATTCTTTTTATCTGTTCCTGTCGGATGTACCGGATTAATGCCTTATCATCTACCTGAGGTATCCTCCTGATATAGCCGCCGGCATACCCGTAGATAAGACCAAGTGACGCAATCACATAAGGCTTTTCGATAAGCCTCTTTACGCATTTAAGAAGCATAAACAGGGGATGGTAGCCTGATATATAATTAGCAAGACCGTTTTTTACCCAGTTACGCCAGGTACCGTCCGCACCTCCCGTATATCTATGGTGAATTACTTGCAATCCGGCAAATCCTTTCGTTTTCCACCCCATCATATGAGCCTTTAATTCATCGAGTGTGTCCCAGCCGGGTAATATGTAAAGACCACCAATATCATCCCAACAAGCCTTCCTGTAAATTTTAGTTGCACCCCTCACATGAAACACAGGGTCTTCTTCAAGTTCAGGCTTGCCGTTGACAATATGGCATATACCGCCTCCTGATATGCCAAGTCTTGAATCACTGGCGAAAAGCTCAAAACATCGTTCAAAGTAATCTTTCTGAAAAGATAGATCCCCGTCAAGTTTGACAATAAAGTCCCAGTTCCTTGAGGCGATGTTGTGATACCCGTCATAGAAAGATTCCATAACACCGCTCCCAGCCTGTCTGAATCCTCTGTCTTTTCTGTGGATTGCTTTTATCCATTGGTACCGACTTGCATATTTATCAATTATATATCCTGTTCGATCACGAGAACCATCATCAACAATGATCCACTCTATCGGCTTAATTGTTTGAGAGATCATAGATGAGATAGTGTCCTCTATGTATTCTTCCTCATCCTTTGCCGATGTTATAACTATATAGTCCGGGTTCATCAGCGCTTCTGTTCATGCATGAAGCTTTTTGATTCTCTGTTTTAAGAATTTGAAGATATACTGGAAGATATTGAGCCAGTCATACCCTCCTTCGAGCTTTGCCCTCAAAAACGGTATATCATCATGTAAGTTTACCGGAATACGCTTGAGAAAAAAGGCATCATCCCCTTTTTTCACGGTCCCTACTCTTGTGCAGACTCCGTTTCTGTAGCCGCATTTCTGTAAATCAGACCTTAAGCGCCTGCTGAATCTCGTGTCAGTTTCAGGGAAAGCAAAAGGATATGAAAAAGATTCAACTTTCATCCCCGTATTATCTTCGATTGCATCTTTTGAATGCCTTAGTTCATATACAATGCCTTCTGGCCTTAAATCTCTTAACTGGGGATGGTTCACTGTATGGGAACCGAAGAAAACCCCTTCCTTAATCAGTTCCCTGACTTGAATCCAGTTCAGATGAGATTTGCCGCGAAGATTCAAACTTTCATTGTCAATATATGCCGTCGGCAAATAAACAATCGCTGAAAAACCGAATTCCTTCAATATCGGCATAGCAGTGTGATAAAAGTCTTCATAGCCGTCGTCGAAGGTCAGCACGACAGTTTTCCCCGGTGTCGGGAAATTCGAAGTCAGATAACAAAGAGCCTCTGAAAGATTGATGGTTTTGTATTGATTCCGATGCAAATAGCTCATATGCTGCCTGAAAACCTCGGGAGAGGTATGTATATCATAATATGGTTTGCCCATCTTTTCGCATTCGCTCGAAATGCTGTGATACATCAGAATAGGCACAAAAGAGTCTTGATTATGGAAGGATATTTTTGAGATAAAAGGGTAAAAAAAGTGGAGAGTAAGAAAGCGGTCTAATCGCACAATGTATGAGCAATATAATTCATAATTGTTTATGTTTCTTCTTCACAATCGTATCGACAAGATCCAGATAAAGTGATTTCTTTGTTTCCCAGGTATTGTCTTTTATAAATTCCCAGGCATTATGAGTTATTTTTTTTCTCAGTTCCGGGTCTTTGATTAATTCAATCATAGCGCTTGCAAGATCTTTTTCATCTCCTGCCTTAAAAAACTTAACCACAGAATCATTAAAATAGTATTTATCTATCTTTGTGTCAGCAACAATAACGGGAATTCCGAGCACCATAAATTCAAGGATTTTGGTACTGAAGGCTTCTCCACCAAAAGGGTCATTTCTTTTTGGTACAATACCAATATCCGCATTCGCCATAATCTCTGCAATCTGTTCTACCGGCAATATACTATGGAGAAAAACTCTGTCCTGCAGGTCAAACTGAGTTATGAGGCTTTTTAGATTGTTTTCCTCAGAACCCCTTCCATAGATATGGAATATTGCTTCCGGTACAACATTTTTTATCATAGCAAAGGCCCGGATTGCAATATCGAGACCCTGATGCCATCCGAATGTTCCAGGGTATACAATGGTACACCCGTTATCTTTTCCTGTTATCGGGTTCACATGGAATATATTTTCGTCCGGATAATTCAGTATGGTTGTACATTTCTTTTTTTCTACAGAGCGCCTGCAGAGAGCATCGTGCCAGATATCATTGGAAATAATGACATGATCGGCAAAGGCAGTGGATGCTTTTTCTATGGTGGTTAACATTTTAAAAAGAAAGGTATCATGGTTCTGCCTGAATTTACTCGCGTAAAACTCCGGTACGATATCATGAATATCAAGAATTACACCAGCGCCTTTGAACTTTGGATAGAGAGCCGCAAAAACCTCAAAATCAGGAACAGAATGAACGTGTATCAAGCTATATGGATTTTTTATATGATGCTTCGCCAGAAAAAATGAAGAGTGGATAAGGAACTTTATTAATCTAAATAGATAGGTCCATTTTCCATCTTCATGAGGTGGGCGCTTCTGGATTCTGTAAATATTCACACCATTCATGTTTTCACGGTATGGATATCCATCTTTTTTCAAGGCAATAACATCGACATAATCACCGCGTTGTGCAAGGGCTTCAGCATATCGTTTTACTCTGTTGTCATTCTCGTAGAAGGAATAGGTTACCATACAAGCCCTGATGCTTTTACTTGTCTTCCGTTTCTTTTGCTGATTATGGACAACAACCTGGTCCATCCAGAAACGGGATATGTCTTTTGGAAGTACATGCCAGTAATGACCTTCATATTTTGTTTTTACATACTTAAGGAATTCAGAATAATATGTGACAGGATACTCATCGATACAATGTTCCTTCCCTGTGAAATCCATGTAGTCAGGGTGTGTGTTAATTAGCGCCATGCCTCCGCATTCCGCAATCCAATCAAGTTTCTCTCGCCATATCTTTATGTCCCGTTCCTCCATAAGAACAAAGAGGGTAAAATCCTGGGGCAGCGTGTAGGGTAGTTCTATATATTTCTGGTTTTCCAAATCCCCTGCAACACAGAATGGGTATATTGTTCCAACCCCGTCCGATTGAGGCTCAAAAGGGTCTGTGTCAAAGGTAGATGCATCATACTCGATATTTAGATAATGATTCAGGTCAAGGTTGTGTTGCATAAAGGGTGCGCGGAATCCAACCGCTCCCCATTGTTTTAAATAGTTATTGATTCTTTTTGCCTGATATTGGAATATTTTTTCCGAGTAATAGAGTTTCCAGCGATGGTGCAAACCGTGCAGACCTATCTCGAACCCTGCTTTTACCAGTTTTCTCCTGAGTTGCGGCGAAACATTGTATTGTTCTGGTGCAAAATTAAAAGAAGAGCGATAACCAATATTTTTCTCGATATCCATTAATGCGCCACATCGTGAAACCCCTTTTTGCGTTTCAACATCATGGGTAATAATGAACGCAAATTTCTTACCGTTAGGCCACCCTTTCCATTCGGAAGGGGTTCGGTAGGAAATTCTATTTATGGGCCAGACATCTGCATACTTCTTTTTTTGATAGGAGACAACCTTTTTTCTAAGGAAGATTCGTACTGATTTAGGAATGACCGGCTTTAAGATAAAATAAAGATTTGTTAGCATTATTGACTTTTTATGATGCCGGATTAGCGGTTAAATACAAAATGTTTTCCCTATGTAAGGCATTATCCCATGTGTCGATAAAATAATGATCCAATAATTTGTAATAACGGGGTTGGCATCTTCTTTAACAATCGGTTCGCATACCCTGTTGATTCTTGTTGGTTCTTGGTGAACCTGGTTTCTTCTATATTGTATCGATAATAGTTTATTGTTTCTTCCTCTGTCCCAAAGGCGAGTTTGAATTTCCTAAGCCCCTGATTTTCTATATCTGTCCTGCCGAAGGAAAGGTCCTTATATCCATTCTGCTTCAGCCATTTTATCGTTTCCCAGAAAAGAAGATTATTTGGTCTGAATTGAAGGTATTTTCTGTCAGAAGCACCGTATTTGAAAATAGCCTTTTCGCCAAAAATAAAAAAAACAGATGCAGCAATCACCTTGTTATTTATAGAGGCAGTTGCTACAAACCCCATTTGTTTCAAGATAATATATTCATATATCTTTTGAAAAAAAATAAATGGTTGGGGGGGGAGACCATGATATTTTCTTGTCAAGGCATGAAGTCGGTAGAAAATCTTCATTGAATCCATTGAAGTGCGGATACCTAATGTGACGGATGACTGGTTTGCTTTTCTAATATTTCGCCGTGTGCTGTCAGAAAAGGAGGCAAAAAGGTGATCTTCATCGGATAAAAGATTCAGATTGTGTGTGTAATAACTGATATAAGGAATCTCTTCTTGGAAAAAATGTTTTGCCCCTCTTATTTCAATAAATTTCCAGTCACGACCTCTCCCATAGTTAATAATAAAATCAAAAAATTCCCGGAATCTGGTTCCTTCTTCGAAAATGGGCTCACAAAAATCAGTAAATGGAAGAGATACACCTCTCTTTCCTGTAAGAATGCTGGTAATGTCCATAAATGGGACAAGAGCAGCAAATCTTTTATCGGAAAATACTGCAAAGTACAGCGGCTCAAATTTGTACGTTTCACTGAGGGATTTTGCCCAAGTAGATGAATGAAAAAACGAGTAGCCCTGAGCATCGAGAAGCATGTTGTCCCAGTCAGGATAATTTATCGGATTAATAATCTGAATATTCACAAAAAATCAGGTGAAAGGATAGAGGTGAAAGAAACAAGATCACAGGCCACATATTCAAACAACTTGAAAACGTAAGGCTTTAAATTGATTAAAAAAATTTATTAATTTCCTCTGCTATATACTCTATCTGCTCCTTTGTGAGCTCTGGGAACATTGGGAGGGAGACAAATTCGGCTGCCGATTTTTCAGCTATAGGGAAATCCCCCTTTTTGTATCCAAGGCGGCGGTATGCTTCCTGGAGGTGAAGTGGGATCGGATAGTGTATTCCGCAGGCTATATCCTGCTTTGCAAGAGTATTTATCAAGTCGTCACGGTTTTGTATCCTTACGGCATAAATATGGTAGACATGTCTCGCGTATTCAGCCTCCTCCGGGGTGATAATACCGGGCATATTTTTTAATAATTTATTATAAAGGTATGCATTTTGTCTTCTTGCTTCGTTCCAGATTTCAAGATACTTGAGTTTTATGCTTAAGACCGCGCCCTGAAAACCGTCCATGCGTGCGTTCCAGCCTATCACATTGTGGTAATACTTTTTTGCCTGTCCATGATCCCGCAATATGCGGATTTTATCGGCCAGTTCTTCGCTATTCGTTGCGACTGCGCCTGCTTCTCCGTAGGCTCCCAGATTTTTCCCCGGGTAGAAACTGAAACAACCTGCATTTCCTATTGAACCTACTTTTTTACCTTTATATTCTGCCCCATGTGCTTGACATGCATCTTCAATTACAGATAGTCCATATTTTTCCGCTATCTCCATAATTGGAGTCATATCGGCTGTCTGACCAAAAAGATGAACAGGTATAATTGCTTTGGTTTTTGATGTAATAGCTGCTTCAAGCAAGTAAGGGTCCATATTATACGTTGATTCCTCAACATCGACAAATACCGGTTTTGCACCGCAAAAACTGATAGCCTCTGCAGTGGCAATAAAAGTATCCGGCACAGTTATTACTTCATCTCCTTGACCAACATCAAGAGCAAGGAGGCTTAGCCAGAGTGCATCGGTACCGCTTCCTACACCAACTGCATATCTGCACCCGCAAAAATCGGCAAATTCCTTTTCAAATTGGGCCACAAAAGGCCCGCCTGCAAAAGCAGTGTTTTCCATTACCTGCTGGAGAGCGGCATGGATTTCATCTTTAATGGATTGGTACTGCACTTTAAGATCGAGAAAAGGTACTTTCATGATTTAATCTCCTGAAGCTTTCGTAGTATCCTTGCCGGATTGCCTGTCACAATTGTATCTGCCGGAACATCTTTAACAACAACACTTCCTGCGCCGACAATTGCGTTTTCACCAATTGTCACATTACAAAGAATCGTTGAACCGGAACCTATGGAAGCTCCTTTTTTAACCAGAGTCGGTTCTACTTTCCAGTCATCCTCTGTTTGCAAAGTTCCATCATTATTTGCCGCCCTTGGGTAGGGGTCATTTATGAAGACTACGCCGTGTCCGACAAAAACATTGTCTTCTATGGTAACTCCTTCACAGATAAAGGTATGACTTGATATTTTGCAGTTTTTGCCGATTACAGCGTTTTTTTGTACCTCAACAAAGGCGCCTATTTTTGTATTATCGCCTATGGAACAACCATATAAATTTATAAACTTTGATAATTTTACGTTTTCCCCAAAGCTGACATCATCTGATATAGACAGGTATTGACTCATAATTCAACCAGTTTTCCTTTATTATTCAGTGACTCGTTTGCAGCCTCAAGGACTTCAACAACCCTTAATCCTGACAAACCATCATTGATCGGTGTTTTGTTGTTTAATATACAATCTACAAAATGTTCCACTTCAAGTTTTAATGCCTCTGTTTTGTCCACTTTGGGTACCCACATATCTCCTGAACGGTAGCTTACAAGCAGATCATAAATACCCTCTCTGCCTGTTACTTCCACTCCCTTATCATATATTTTTATTTTCTGATCTTCATAGAGATCATTCCAGACCAGCATCTGTTTGTCACCACCAATGAGGGTTGTTCTTACTTTAACCGGTGACAGCCAGTTTACATTGAAATGGGCGATCAGATTGTTGGGAAAATACAAGGTTAAGTAAGCAATATCTTCCAGCCCGTTGTCAAAATGGGCAGCGCCTGTTGCAACTATTGCAGAAGGCCTGTCTTTAATAAGGTAGTCCATAATAGACAAGTCGTGAGGTGCGAGGTCCCATATAACATTTACATCGTGCTGGAAAAGGCCCAGATTTACTCTTATAGAATCAAAATAATAAAGGTTTCCAAGAATTCCGTTATCTACGATCTCTTTGATCTTCCGTACAGAGCCGGTAAAAAGAAATGTATGATCTACCATGATTTGTAATTTATTTTTATCGGCCAGATCTATCAGTTCCTCTGCCTGGGCTACCGTATAAGTAAAAGGTTTCTCAACAAACACATGTTTGCCGTTCTGAAGCGCTTTTTTTGCAATATCAAAATGGGTATAAACAGGCGTGACTATTGCAACAGCATCTATATCTGTTGAATAACATATATCGTCCGGGTTTGATGTGACCTTGATATTCGGATAGGCTTTTCCGGCACGTTTGAGCATGTCTTCATGGATATCACATATCGATACAACATGGGCACCTTCTGTTGTCACGAAATTTCTTACTATGTTCGGCCCCCAATAACCATAACCTACCACACCGATCCGGATCATATTTTCTCCTTGTTTATTTTGCTTAGCTTTTATTTGCTTTCTCCTGTTTTATCAATATGCCCCTTTGCCCTTTATCACAACCCAGGGTGTCTTGAGTAATATTTTTATATCAAGCCATAGAGACCATTCCCTGATGTATTTTAAATCAAGGCGCACCATCTCATTAAAGGTGGTACTACTTCGTCCTTCTACCTGCCATAGCCCTGTAATGCCCGGTTTAAATTCCACAATTCTTCCTTTATGCCAGACATCATATTGTTCGTATTCATATGGTATCGGAGGTCTTGGCCCTACAAGGGACATGTCTCCTTTAAGAACATTGAACAGTTGTGGCAGTTCATCCAGACTTGTTTTTCTTAAAAATCTCCCTATTTGTGTCACCCTTGGGTCATCTGTGATTTTATAAACCTGCTTCTCTTCACTGCCCTTTGATTTTGAATCCTCTTCTGTTTTATCTTTTATAAATTTTTTAATAAAATTTTTATGAATATCCTGATTTTGATTGATATACATAGATCTAAACTTCAAAAAAACAAATGGTTTTCCGAACAAACCTATTCTTTCCTGCTCGAATAATACGGGGCCCTTGGATGAATACTTTACTAATATGGCAATGATTAAAAATACCGGTGAAATCAAAACAATCAGAAAAAGACTTCCAAAAACATCCATAAGTGTTTTAATAAAAAAAGATAATACCCTTAAAGGACTCTTGTTTGATAATGACATATCGGGATATAGACTCAAATCAAGCGGAGCATTGGATACAGCAGAAACATCACCTTCAGGAAAAGAATGGCAGGAAACAAGTACCTGTTTTATCTCTTCTACATCAAAAAAGTTGCCAAGATTTTTGTATATCCGACGTAAAATAATATCTCTTGTTGATCTTGGATGCCCGTGGCCTGTTTTTTTCATTTCTCTTAACATAACCCCTATAATGGTGTCATATGTATACCAGCCTATTACATCAATCTCTCTGGTAGAAGATAATAATGCTTTGATTATATTTTTAATAATTTCAATTTTATTATCAAACCCTTCAAAAGCACTGACATCAAAAAGCATCATCAGAAAAGGATTTGTAGATCTTTCTGCCCTTTTTCTCTCTACGCGAAGAAGTTCTCCAAAATAATCTTCAATATAAATCCCATAATCATTATCAATTAGCGGTGCACAGACGTTCGACATTATGACAACCTTTTTTATATCTGTTGCTTAATATAAAACTTTTGTTATTAATTAGTCTATAGCGGAACTAAAGTCGCCTGTAAATCCATCCCGGAATATAAAACTTTCGCTTGTTAAAGACAATACCGATAATTTTACCGCCATTTTGCATGATTCGCTCTTTTACGCTGTTTATTACCGGCCACCTTGTTTTTTCGGCTTCAATAACCAGCACAACACCACCTACTGTTCTACAAATTGAAAATCCGATAGGAGATAGATTTGCCGGGGGTGAATCTATGATAATTATATCAAATCTTTTTCTCAACTCTTCCCATACTCTATCTATTCTCGGGGAATCAAAAAGGTCGGAGCCGTATGGAGAATTTACGGACATCACGCTTATGAATAAGCTCGAATCTTCAACTCTATAAAGTGTTTCAATTAATGGGGTACTCCCTTTTACAAAGCTCCTCATATCATGCTGAACATTTATGCTGAATGCAATGTGTTGAGAGGGTAAATCCGGATCTGCATCAAGAAGCAGCACGTTTTTTCCCAAACGTAAAGCGAGTGTACTTGCAAATTCTCGTGTAACCGTTGATGTGCCTTCACGCGACAAGGATCCGATAAACTGAATTATCTTTTTGGTTTCATCGGGCAGAATGGAATTGATGGCTTGATGAAGCTGAATCATTTCGCCTTCAATATTCATACGTAAAGTCTCGGGAACAGACGAAATGACTTTAGTATGCTTTATTTTTTGCTTAGCATGTTCTAAAGCTTCATAAATTTTACTCAAAAGTTACCCTCAATTTCGTTTTGTTTGCTTGAAATTGCCGGGAATACAATTTTTGTGCCGATTGGAATCCTGTTTATGTCTTTTATGTGGGGGTTGCTGTTTTTAATAAGTCCGATCAATTTGTTGTCAATGAGTTTTCTATCCTTAATACTATATGCATCTTCTATGAGTTGGGTTAAATTATCTCCTTTCCCGATGGTTTTTACTACAGAAATGGGCTGCTCTATTTTTATCTTAGCCGGTTCAATTTTTGGTTCACTATCTTTTGGAATAGCAATGGGCATTTTTTGTGGCAGAGGTTTGGCTTCTATTTTTGTACTAACCGGCCTGGAATGGGCAAAAAACAGGTCGCCTACCATAGATGCAATAATAATTTTATAGGGAGATAGATAAAATACCAAAAAAACAAAAAGAAGGCTGAACATAACTGCATATTGCCATTTAAGATAAACATGCCCTTCTTTAATTTTAAAATCAGAGATAACCTCCATTACTATTTCTGATGAAATTGGACACTTCTGGTGTCCAAAGCCGTTAATGAGGGCATTATCACAGAGAATATTTATAATTCTTGGGATCCCTTTTGCATGTTTTATGATGAGCTGAAGTGCATGTTTTGTAAAAATTGTGAAAAGTTGCCCCTCTTTCAGCCCCGCTTTCTTTAAACGGTGTTTAATATAGTCAATACTTTCCTTTTGCGTAAGAGGGTATATTGTTGCACGAATGGCAATACGCTGCTTTAACTGGCGCAGTTCATATTTGTCCAGGATATCGTCCAATTCCGGCTGACCGATCAACACAATCTGGATGAGTTTATCTGTTGAAGTCTCAAGGTTAGATAACATACGAAGATTTTCAAGCGTATCCAGGGGCATGTTTTGTGCTTCATCAATAATAAGTGTAACATCATTGCCCGCGCTGTATTCTTCTATTAGAGTAAATTGAAGCTGGTGAACCATCTCAGACAGGTCGTAGGACTGGGGTTTTACTCCCAGTTCATGGAATATAATCGCAACAAGGCTTTTAAAAGGAATATTCGGGTTAAAAACATAGATCAGCTTGAGGTTCTTCTTGTCCATCCTTTCAAGATAGGAACGCAGGACAGTAGTTTTCCCTAATCCAACCCCGCCGGTAATCGCAACAAACCCTTTTTTCTTTTCTGTACAGTAGATAATTGATGCTAACGCCTGCTTGTGGCTCTCACTTAAGAAAAGAAAGTCAGGATCAGGGGTAATATGAAAAGGTTCTTTCTTAAGATTATAATAGTTTAGGTACATAAGCCTTTATTTTTTATAGGAGATGACTACAAGAACAGGCAAATGGAGCCGTTTTTTCGCACTTTCAGGTGTAGTAATGCCTTGAGGGATATATTCAAAAGCAAGAGCTAAGCCAAGCCCAAAACTCAAAGCAGCGAAAAGGCCGACACCGAAAATTTTTCTCTGATTAGCCTTTACCGGTGTTACAGGAACTGCTGCCTCTTCAATCACTTGTATGTTTGTTATTTTCTTTTTATCCATTTCTTCAGAAATACGTGCTTCTTCATATTTCTTCAGATATGCTTCATAATTTACCTGCTGCATGGATATCTCACGCTCAAGTTTATTCAGTTCCTCGCTTTTGCTGCTAAGCTCATTTAATTGTCTGTCTAAATTTTCCTTTTGCTGTTTGATATTGGCAATTCTCAATATCTGAGGGCCAATATCAGCCTCAACAGATACCCATTCGCCGCTATCCTTTTTCTCTCCTTCGTATCGATACAATTCGTCTCTTACAGTCTTGATTTCATTTCTGATATTGGTAACAGGCCGGCTTTGTTCCTTGTATGTCCCCAATAATTGTGTTTCTTTTTGCATAAGTTCCATCAACCTTTGTCTTGCGATAGCAGTGTATAAATCAGGATCAATCTTTCTCGTCTGGTTCTTTAAAAAAGCAAGTTTCTTCCTTAGTTCTTCAAGTTTGCTTTCTTCAAGTTTTACGGTATTTTCAATATCCGTTCTTTTTCCAATAATCCACCAGAATTGATCTTTAAGGCTGGTAATCTGATATTTATCCTTAAAAGCTGCCAGATTATCCATTGATGTTCTTAATCTATTTTCATACATTTTCAGTTGATCTGCAATAAGAGGCGATCTGGATTCGCCAAACACTTCAAGGTGTTTGTCTTTTAAAAATTCAACTAATGTATTAGTTACCTTGGCAGCCATAAAAGGTTTTTTATGCCTGAAATAAACTTCAAGGGCATTACTGCTCTTGATTGCCTTTACAAGAAGATCCTGTGAAAATTGAAAATTTGCCACATTCCTCAGTGTCGGCCCGGTTAAATGAGCGTTTTTTAATTCAGGATAAATATTATAGACGCCTATTGCGTCAATTACACGACTCGTCAGATCGTGGCTGGTAATAAGCTGAATTTCTGTATTTATCATGGATTCGAATCCAATAGTAGGCATTTTATATTCCGGGATGTAAACCTCGGTCATTGGAACAAATTCCCTGCCGGGTTTAACCATAACAACAGACCTTGCCACATAATGTATTGGGGCATTTAAGGCAAGTATGATAGTGACAATAATGACAGGTACGGAAGCAAACAATATTTTATATTTATGCTTGAAAAATATTGTTAAAATATCCCGTAAACCGTATGATTCTTGCTTTGGCTTCATAATAAATAAATTAGTTTTTTTATTGTATTTGCCATGTAGGTTGAGGAACTGGAGAGGGCAAACTGAAAGGCAGCGCTCTCCTGATATATTGATCAATCCAGAGATTAAAATTAGCAATAGGTGATCTCGGGACATACACAATATCATAAGGCATCACGAGAATATCCTGAGTAATATCAGTACCATCTATCGCCTTCCACAATTTTTTTGTTGTCACAATAAGCTTATTGTCAATTCCTCGACGAATGACGATTACTTCATTGACTCGCGCAGATTCTCTCATCCCGCCTGCTTGGGCAATAGCCTGGAGAGTTGTCATGGGCCCAACAAGAGGGTACATGCCGGGCCTGTTGACCTCTCCGTCTACAAAAATTTTATGAGCGCTGAAAGAACGAACTATTACTGTTATCTCGACATTTCTCAGATCAGTAGATTCGTATTTTTGTTTAAGTAGATTTCTCAATTCGTCAGCCGTTAATCCTGCCGCAGTAATCTCTGGAATTAGTTGAAGAGATATGCGACCGTCAGGGCGCACAGGGACTGCTTGTTCGTTTAGCTCCGGATTATAGAAATATTTGAAATCCAATGCGTCTCCAGGCTGAATTGTATATTGAGTACCTGGAGCAAAAGGGATAGCCTGCGGATAAAGATATGGCTGAGGAGTAAAAACAGGACTTGGATTCTGTACAATTGATCCACCACAGGCGCTCAAAAATAGCAAAACGAAGCTAAGGAGAAGTATCCCGGCGTATTCCGAATATTTCGACTTCCCTTTCATCTATATGTTTTCAAAGGATAAATATTATTTTTATAAGCTACCGCCATTTCAAGTTCAAGTTTGACAATATCAAGCTTAACTATCCTAAGAAATCTCATAATCCTATTAATGATGTCCGTAAATTCAGGTTCGCTTCTTCGCATACATTTTATCTTTTAATTTAACTCTAAATCAACAACAAGCTGTCTTATTAAAACGCTTAAATTAAACAGCATGACTTTAATTTCTCCAATGTGTTTTCCCATATTTAGTACTATTACTAGATATGTATACTATATGTAGCAATATATTTTGTCAAGCAGATTTAATCGCATCCCATGTATTGAATTTGTTTTTTATTTGCAGACAATATTTTCCTTGATATTAGTATGTTCTCCAGATAACATAGTTAAAAAAGGAGATTGCATTACAGGAGTGAAAACAAAAGAAAATTTATTAGGTATCATAACCTTTATCGCTCTATTAATCGTTTTGCTTCTGTTCCCGCCTGTTGTTCATTCTAATGCCAACCTAGTGTATAAAGACCAGTTTGCAGACATAGAGTTCGTTTTTGTAAAGGGTGGGTGTTATGAGATGGGCGACTTTTTTGGCGACGGCATACCTGAAGAAAAACCGGCACACACGGTATGCGTAGATGATTTCTACATAGGAAAATATGAAGTCACGCAAGCTCAATGGAGAAAGGTGATAGGTAAGAATCCTTCCCATTTCCAGGACGGTGATGACCGAAACTGCTGCCCCTTGGGTTTATGTCCCTGGATAACATTGGCGCAGTGTAACCCTATTGCCGGCATGAGGGAGGAAAGATCTCCCGTAGATACGGTAAGCTGGGATGATGTCCAGGAATTTATTTTTAAATTAAACCGTGAAACAGGGAAAAATTATCGACTTCCAACTGAAGCTGAATGGGAGTATGCAGCAAAAAGCGGCGGGAAGAAAGAGAGATGGTCAGGAACAGGCTTTGAATCTGAACTTGATATATATGCCTGGTACGAACCGAATGCTGCGACAAAAACTCAGCCGGTGGGACAGAAAATGCCAAATGGTATAGGCTTGTATGACATGTCCGGAAATGTATGGGAATGGGTACAGGACAGGTTTGGTAAGGATTATTATCAGGATAGTCTGAAAGACAACCCTCCAGGGCCTGAAAAAGGTTACGAAAGGGTGCTCCGGGGAGGATCCTGGTATAACCACTCATGGGCAATACGAACCACATACAGAGTTTGGGTTGGCCCTTCATATAAAACAGATAACGCAGGTTTTCGCATTGCACTTTCAATTCCTAAACCGCCGCCTGAAGAAAAGATTGTTGAACCTGAACCTCCACCGGAGCCTGTACCTGTTACAGAGACGAAAGATATTCATTTTGCTTTTGACAAATATAATATAAGGCCAAGCGACGCGGAGATATTAGAGAAAAATTTCGAATGGTTTAAAGCCAATCCCGGAAAAAAGATGAGAATCGAAGGGCATTGCGATGAAAGAGGTACTGTTGAATACAACCTCGTTCTTGGTCAGAAGAGGGCAGATTCAGCAAAGGCGTTTCTTGAAAAGCTTGGCGTTGACAAAGAAATGTTAGATGCGGTTAGTTATGGAAAAGAAAGGCCCGAAGACCCTGAACACAATGAAAAAGCCTGGGCGAAAAACCGTAGAGCCCATTTTTCCCCGATTGAGTAAAATTCCCCGCTTAAAGACAATGCCATTCGGCAAGCCAAGCATTCTTCATCCTGTTATTGCATGATAAAGCATCAGCTTTAAGCCTGCCCTCCCGATGATGGCCAGTCTTGACACCCTTCTATCTCGTTGGTATAGGATAAATGTCCTATACTATTTTTGAAAGAGTTTTGAAAAATACCTGACCTTCGGGTGTTACTATGAGGGGGATGAAAAATTAGGTGGTGGATTTAGGAGTATCCTTTTTATTGACATACGACATGGTTTATATTATAAAAAAGACACGCGGGAATAACTCAGCGGTAGAGTGCAACCTTGCCAAGGTTGAAGTCGCGGGTTCAAATCCCGTTTCCCGCTCCAAAAACATAAATGCCGCGGGTTAAGGCGTTTCCCGCTCCATAATTTAATTAGGTTTTGAGTTATGATTGTAAAAAAGCATACAACGCTGAAAAGATTAAAGCTCAACAAAAAGAACTTGGCGGCATAGCCAAGCGGTAAGGCGACGGTCTGCAAAACCGTTATTCTCCGGTTCAAATCCGGATGCCGCCTCCAATTTTTTTACTCAATTAAGAAATCCCATACCGTATCCTCGATCCATAAGCAATAGTAACCTCTTGCCATCAACGCTTTAGGCTTTACAATATACAAATCATTGCCTTTGCTTATAACATCAATCTCGGTATTTTTTCCGAAAACAAATTGTGGTTTTCCCAATGGAGAAGGCTTGAGAAAGAGAAGGGGATTAAAAGTTAAGACATCCACGTCATATTTACCAAACACAATGAAGTATTGAATGTTCTTAAGGAAAAAGCGTCCGGGGTTATTGCTTTCAATGAAAAGAAGTCCTTGTTCATCGAAAACCATATTCGGCAAAAGCCTCGTTAAGGATTTGTCTGTTTTAATATAAACGCCCGGCTCCCTGGGATTTATTTTATCGTTTTTTCCGTACAGCGGACTGCCTGCCAGTACAACAAGGAGCATGCAAATACATATTTTGGATATGAAATTAATAGGTCTCATCTTATATTATCTCCATAATTTAAATTTTTAAATCCTGTTTAATTCCAATTCTAAATCAAGGCGCTATCATAGTTGGCTTCGTCATCGGCTCCTCCGACGTACTATTATTGTACGTCTACGTCGCCTCTTCATCGCCGCCTTGATTGCCCCGCAAATTGCAGCGGGGTAAACCATTTCATCCTTGATTTAGAATTGGAATAAGAAGAGGTTCATAATCCATATGTTTTAGGGAACAGATATAATTGCTATTCCATATGACCATTTTTTAACCCTGCTTCTTTTTCTTTCTATAATCTTCAATGGCAACTCTTAGAGCTTCTTCTGCAAGAACCGAGCAGTGCTGTTTCGCCGGGGGCAAGCCCCCCAAAGCATCTGCGACAGCTTCATTCGATATGCTGAGTGCTTCATCTATTGTTTTGCCTTTTATAAGCTCTGTCGTCATACTGCTTGACGCAATTGCTGCGCTGCACCCGAAGGTCTTGAATTTAGCATCTGCTATTCTATTCCCCTCGATCTTCAGATAGAGTTTTGTAACATCACCATGGGCCGGATCACCTGCCTCTCCTATACCATCAGCGTCCTCTATTTCACCCATATTTCTCGGGTTCATAAAATGATCCATTACTTTGTCGCTGTATGGCTCTTTTGCCATTCTATGCCTCCTTTCCCACGTTAATTCACCTGATTGTCCTGAGGTTGCCCGATGAAGTGGGGGAAATTGCATCAAGTGTCTGGCGGTTTACAGGCGTTGTTGATGCATGGTCGAAATACATTCTGTCCATATGGGAAATTATATAACACAATAGAAGAATTTTGTGTATCTTAAATGACTTGCTTGTGTATCATAACCGCTCTGTCTCATGGGGGGTGAATCGCTATTGCAATTTACGTTTCCTTCCGTTCTATTATCCGCAGTTTGTGCCTGCCTGTCGGCGGTCGGATCGCACCCTCCACCGGCAAAGTCACGACCCGTAAACAAGATTGCAGCATTTTTCTTGTGTTTTCAACGAGTTTTTGGTAAAAAATAACAATTATTCTAAGTATTTTAGCATAATTCATAAATTTAGGAGGAAAAAGTGCAAAAAAGATATCTGCTCGCACCCGGACCGACTGCAATCCCACCGGAAGTGCTTTTAAAGATGGCTGAACCGATGATTCATCATAGAAATCCACTTTTTGAGACAGTGGTGAAGGACGTAAGAGAAAGTCTGAAATATCTATTCGGAACAAAGAATGAGGTTTTGATATTCACATCCTCGGGAACCGGCGCCATGGAAGGCGCTGTAACAAACATGCTCTCTCCGGGAGATAAAGCAATATGCATACGAAGCGGAAAATTCGGGGAAAGATGGACCAATATTTGTAATGCCTACGGTGTTGAAACAATAAACATAGATATCCCCTGGGGTGATATTCTTGATCCCGCAGATGTGGAAAAAACCCTTAAAGCCAACGCTGATGCAAAGGCTGTGTATATGCAGGCCACCGATACATCAACAGGGGCAAAGTTCCCTGTCAAAGAGATTGCAGCCATTGTAAAAAATTACCCGGGCACCCTTATGGTGGTGGACGGCATCACTGGAGTGGGCATCTTTGAACTGCCTATGGATGCATGGAACATCGATATCCTCATCGGTGGTTCTCAAAAGGCCCTTATGCTCCCACCTGGACTTGCATTTGCAGGGGTCAGCGATAAGGCCTGGGGATTCAACAAGACATCAAAAATTCCAAAGTTTTATTTTAACTGGGCAAAAGAACTTGCAAATTTACAGAAAAATCAGACAAATTTTACCCCTGCAATCTCACTCATTATTGGTTTAAGGGAATCTTTACGGATTATAAGAGAGGAAGGGCTCGAAAATCTTTACAATAGGATTGACTGCCTTGCACGAGCAACCCGTGAAGCGGCAGAGGCTATGGGTTTAAAGATATTTGCAAAAGATCCCAGTCCTGCTGTAACTGCCATTTGTGCGCCTGAAGGGATTGACGGTCAGGCAATATATAGAACACTCTGGGAAAAGTACGGAGTTACCGGAGCAGGCGGACAGGGGCAACTAAAGGGCAAAGCCTTCAGGATTGCAACCCTCGGTTATGCCGATAAATATGATGTAATAACTGCAATCTCTGCTCTCGAATTTACATTAAGGGATCTTGGATATAAGTTCCAGTTGGGTTCAGGCGTCGCGAAGGCATTGGACTGTCTAAAAGACTTATAATGATTAAGACGATAATTTTCGATTTTGATGGAACATTGACACCATTAAGCCTGGATTTTTCTCATTTAAAACAGGAAATTGCCGATATTGCAAGAAGATACACGACAGAAGAGATAATAAAAGAGACGGAAGACAATTTTATCATTGAGATGATTCACAGGATTGAAAAGAGGCTTGATGGAACGCAGGCTGCCGGGGAGTTTCAAAAAGAGGCCTTTGATCGGCTCAAAGCCCTTGAACTTGAATCGGCTATGAACAAAGATGTTTTTCCTTATACAAGAGATGTTCTTAAGAAACTGAATGTCAAAAAGATAAAAACAGGTATTATTACAAGAACCTCCATTGATGTGATAAGACATGTTTTTGTTGATGTGGATAACTACATCAGCGTAATCGTAACAAGGGAAAATACAAGGCATGTTAAGCCTGATCCTCTTCATGCGCTTGAAGCATTGCGCATGCTCGGCGCTCTCCCCGGCGAATCAATGATGGCGGGAGACCATCCGACTGATATAATGGCCGGTATGGGGGCAGGCATGATGACTGCAGGGGTGCTTACCGGGAGAACACTGAGAGAAGACTTTGAAAAAACCGAGGCCACCTTTATCCTGGACGATATAAGAGGCATACTTAATCTGGAAATCATGAAGTCCTGATAGATTCTCCCGGGCAAACATATGATAGCCCATGTAGCACACACGGTGTGCGAGAAGGGGTGGCTCCAACAGCTATGCCGGTGAAGGGGGCGACCCGCCTCCGTTTTTGCTGCGGAGGGCAGGCGTGAGGCCCGGTAATAGATAAATAAACATTTTTCATAAAGAATTTACTGACATCAGTTATAAAATAATGTATACATTATCTTGTTAAAGATCATGAAAGACGAACGGAATAATTTAATTAATGTGGCGGATTGGATAACAAGATGGGCAAAGATCCAGCCGGAAAAGATTGCAATAATTTCTGAAAATACTCCTTATAGCTACCGTGAAATTAATTCAAATATAAACAGGATATCGCATTTTTTCCTTAATCTGGGTGTAAAAAAAGGGGATAGGGTTGCACTGTTGCTGCGCAACAGCAGGCAGTATATTGAAATGTTTTTTGCAATATCCAGGATAGGCGCTATTATGGTAGCGCTTAACTGGCGGCTTGCCTTGCCCGAGCTCGAATTTATCATACGGGACAGTGGAGCGGACGTAATCGTTTTCGATTATGAGTTTATGGAAAACGCGGAAGAATTGAGAAAAACATTGCCTGTTAAAACCCATGTTGCCTGTCTGGCAGGAGAAGAGACCGTGAAACAAGAAACACCTTCATGGGCAATAGACTATATCGATCAAATACGGTGTTTTCCTGAAACAAAACCCGATCTGCCTTTATCTTCCGGAGATGACGATCCGCATATCCTGATGTACACATCAGGCACTACAGGTTTGCCAAAGGGCGCGGTGCTTTCACACAGAAAAACTTTTTTTAATGTCCTCAATGCAAGTATATATTACGACATTGTAAAAGCAGATATCGGCATTGTTGCAAGACCCCTCTTCCATTCAGGAGGGCTTATTGTTGAACTGGCGCCGATTATTTACAGAGGCGGCACAATTATCATCCAGAAAAGGTTTACACCTGAAAACATATTGAAAGCAATTGAAAAATACAAAGTCACACTCCTCGAATTACCTGCAACTGTGTATAGTTTTATTCTTAACGAATGCAAGATAGAAAATTATGACCTGAGTTCTTTAAAATGCTGCTTTACCGGCGGGGAAAGGGTTCCTGTTGCTCTTTTACAGGCCTATGCCGAGAAAGGGTTTATTCTTTCACAGGTTTATGGCCTGACAGAAGCCTCTACACTTTTCTGGCTGCCCATGGAAAATGCCATTGAAAAGATGGGCTCTGTAGGACAGCCCATAATGCATAGCGAGGTAAATATTGTTGATGAACAAGGAATATCTGTTAAGAACGGGGAAATAGGCGAGGTCGTTGTAAAAGGTCCAATAGTCATGAACGGATACTGGAATCGGGACGATCTGACTGATGAAGTAATAAAGGACGGCTGGTTTCACACCGGAGATCTTGCAAGGATAGATGAAGACGGATATGTTTATATTGTTGACAGAAAAAAGGATATGTTTATAAGCGGCGGAGAAAATATTTTTCCGGCAGGCATAGAGAAGATTTTACTCAGCCATCAGGCCATTATCGACGCAGCGGTCGTGGGCGTACCGGATGAAAAATGGGGTGAGGTGGGCAAAGCATTTATTGTGGTCAGAAACGGGTATTCCATAACAACCGATGAAATCTATAAGTTGTTAAAGGATAAACTCGCCAAATATAAAATTCCGAAATATATAGAATTTGTAGAAAAATTGCCGAAAACAGCGTCAGGAAAGATAAAGAAGCTCCTTCTGAAAGAAAGTGAAAAACAAAACTGATTGACAATTACAGGACTTGCTGTTATAAGAATAGGTCAGTGGGGCTGTAGCTCAGATGGGAGAGTACTTGACTGGCAGTCAAGGTGTCGAGGGTTCAATCCCCTTCAGCTCCACCATATATTTTCAGATATTCAGGCCGTCTTTCTGACGGCCTTTTTTTTGGGTAATGCCGCCTCCATAAAAAACCTCCCAAATAAAGCATGGGACCAAAAACTACGACAAAGTTGCAGAAAAGATCGGTCGTCTCAAGGGAAGGTATCATCGACAAATAATATCTTTTCACTCATACCAAGCCATCCAGTCTCATAAAGACACAGATTACTCCTTGTTGATCTTCATTCTCATGCATGAGCGATCCTGATAGGATACCGTCGACTCCATTCATAACAAATCTCATTTTGATTATTCCTTTTGTTTTTACTTCTTCAAAGAAAAGGATAATCGCCTCAGAGAAACTGTTCTTAATGTTCTGTCCCATAATATGCCAACCCGACCCGGTTATATCAATCCATGCCGAATTACAGAGTACAATGTTGCCGCTCAAGTCAATACCCACAATGCCTGCGGGGATAGAATTCAGTATATTCTGATAGGCAACAACTATCTTGTTCCGGAAATTAAGGTTATCAGTCCTTTCCTGTACAAGACGCTCAAGCTTGTCGTTTAAAATTAGAAGTTCGTCGTTTCTTAACTTTAGCGCTGCTGTCAGCTCCAGATTCTTTTTGTGTAAAAAATACCGTTCAATAGCATGCGACACAGTCATCTTCAGTTCATCATCGTTCCAGGGCTTGGAAATAAACTTGTATATATGTCCTTCGTTAATGGCAGCCACAATAACGGATATATCGGCGTATCCGGAAAGAACAATGCGAATCGTATCCGGCCGGCGTTGATAAACTTTTTTCAAAAAAGCGACGCCGTCCATTCCGGGCATGCGGTAATCGGATATGATAATCTGAATTTCCTCTTTTTCAAGCACTGCAAGTCCCTCAGCGCCGGATGAGGCAGTATATATCACATAATCATAATCCATAAAAAGTCTTCTAATGGCATTCAATACATTTGTTTCATCGTCCACACACAGTATTTTGATTATTTCATCCATTTTCTATTCCTTTATAACAGGTATGGTAATTATAAACTCTGTGCCTTTCCCTGCAGCGCTTCTGACAGAGATTTCTCCTTTGTGTTTCTTTACGATGTCATAGGCAATTGATAAACCGAGTCCTGTCCCTTTGCCCACCTCCTTTGTGGTATAAAATGGTTCAAAAACTTTGTTGATTTCTCCCTCGGGGATTCCTCTGCCCGTATCAGAGACGGCAATATAAATAGTGCTTTTACTCTCCCATGTTTTAACCGTAATCTCTCCATGTTCCTCGATAGCATGTGCCGCGTTTATCAGTAAGTTCATGAATACCTGATTTAGCAGGAATGACGGATGAAAGGTGTTGCTATTCACTATTCCCTATCCCCTTTCCCCTTCCTTTTCTCTTCATACATCAATGCATCTGCCTGAATCACAAGTTCATCGAGAGTTGAGGGGGTTTCAGGGTCATAATGCGCCGTGCCTGTGCTCAGGGAGAGTTGGTAGTTTCTTCCTTCGCGCCTGTTGTAATCATCAAGACAATCATGCAGACGCTCCATGAGGACTTCACCGGTTTTATCGGTTGTGTCTATTGCGAGGACCGCGAATTCATCTCCTCCCATACGTCCTATAATATCCGACTCCCTGAATGCCTGTTTGAGGGTTGCTGCAACTTCAATAAGCGCCTTGTCTCCTTCCTGATGACCTAATGTGTCATTAATCTGTTTCATCTTATCCAGATCAGCAAAGAAGAGGAGCATATTTTTTTTTGTTCTCTCTGCTATCTTCAACTGCTGCTCGGAGAGGGCGATAAATCCACGCCTGTTGTATAAGCCTGTGAGTTCATCAGTAAGGGACATGGTTTGAAGCCGCTCTTCCATGTGTCTTCTTTCAGTCGTATCCCTTAAGTATATCAGCAAGACTGTTTTCCCGCTATAAGTCACTATTGCTGTGGAGACTTCAATATAGAGAACGGCCCCATTTTTTGCAATGCCTTTGAATTCGTATTTTGGAGGCACCTGTTCTCCTGCCTGCCTTTTGAGGCTACGCTCCATTACTATCTGCCGGTCATCAGGGTGCACTATCATGAATCGCGATTTTCCGACAACATCCTCCGGTTTTTCATAACCGAAGATATCGAGAAATTTCTGGTTCACAAATATATAGCAATCTCCCTCGGCAATGGCCACGGCATCATTTGAGCGCTCGATCGCAATTCTGTAACGTTCTTCGGATTCCTGCAGACGCTTTTCAGCGTGTTTCTGTTCGGTAATGTCGCGCATAATACCTATCGCAGACCACCTGTTTTCCAAATACACCGAAGAGAGGGACAGTTCAATGGGAAACTCCGATCCATCCTTTCTGAGCGCAGAAAGCTCCAGGGTTTTTCCAACAGCATTCCCCCGGCCTGTTTTCTTAAAATAGTCCAATCCTTTTATGAAAGACCGGTAGTATCTTTGAGGCGCAATGAATGTATGGAGATCTTTCCCGATGGCTTCACCGGAGGAGTAGCCGAATATCTTTTCAGCCGCTTCATTCCAGTAGGTTATAAGCCCATCACTGTCCATCATGATAATAGAATCTTTTGCCGATGCGCTGATGGACCGGAATTTTTCTTCGCTCTCGACCAGCGCTTTTTCTACCTGCTCGCGCTCAAGGTCCTTTGTCTCCAACATGACTGCCATAGCATCAAAAGACTTTGCCAACTGACCCAGTTCGTCTTCTCTGTGAGGCAAATCTGTCCGTACATGTATCTCACCTTTACCGAACCGTTGTGTCGCTATAGCAAGTTTGTTAAGGGGGGCCACAATGATGGAATTGCCTGCAATCCATGCCAACAGCATTGCGAAAAGGAATGCAATCCCGAGAAAAACGAGATTATAGATTAACTCAACATCAGTAGTATGAAGAGCCAGATTCTTATCAACGCCAACGTATATCGTCAAATACGGGGGTTCATTGTCGCGCAGCCATAACCTCTTGTAGGCATAGATACGGGACACATTGTCTCTTGCGATTGTTTCGTAAAAACCTTCTTTGCTGTCAACGGGTATTTTTTGCAGGGTTTGTAATGGGAGGGGTGTCCCGGGAGGAATATCTTCGCGTTCAGGGAGACGGTATAATGTTATATTTTTATAATCCGCTATAGCTGTGATGGAACCTTCCGGCAGGTTTACCTGTGCCACTAACTCTTTGTATTTATCAAGTTTTATGCCGGCGGAAACAACGGCGATGAGTTTTTTGTTCTTATCCAGCACAGGGTAAGAATAAAGGATTGTCGGAACCGCGACAACTTTTCCCACAATGTATTCCCCGGCAGAGAAATCCCCTGTTCTGATGGTATCTATAATATGCTTTCGGCCTGCAAGGTTGACGCTGCCGGGAATGAAAGGCATAGACGCGGCAAACATGTTGCCGTCAGGTGTTACCGCGTTTATAATGGAATAGATGGGGTTCTGTTCCTGTATATTCCTGAATAGCTTTTTGCAGGCCCTGGCGTCGGTTTCCTGCACTTCCGGAAGTTGCGCCAGCATCTTGAGCATCTGCCTTGTGCCGGCTGCAACCTGCTCTTGTTGTGATGCGAGACTTCGCGCCAGATTCAGGAGGTTCCACTTTATCGAGATGATTTCATTCTTTCGGTGTTTAATGCCTGAAAATAAGATTATAACCAGTGCAGGCAAGACAGCGACAAATATCATCAGCAGCAATTTTTTCCGGATAGACCAGGAAAAGAGCCATTTCATTTCATACCTCCAAAAATTGGCTTAATTCAGTGTTTACTCAAACTTAAATTTCTTTTCCCTGAACAGCTTCAAGCACGCCTCTACCACTTTCTCATCATAAAGAATGCCTTTGTTTTTCTCAATTTCTTCAAGGGCTGCGTTCATGCCATAAGCAGGCCTGTAAGGACGATGGGAGGAGATGGCCTCCACTACATCGGCAACTGAAACGATTCTTGCTCCAATGAGAATCTGGTCATCTTTTAAACCATTGGGGTAACCTGAACCGTCTAATCGTTCGTGGTGCTGGAGGACTATCTCGGCTATCGGATAAGGCAACCCCACATTTATTAATATGTTATACCCTGATTGAGCGTGAACCTTAATGATGCTGAATTCTAAGTCTGAAAGTTTGCCGGGTTTGCTTAATATCTCAGCGGGTACCGATATCTTGCCTATGTCATGGATAATGCCTGCCATACGGATAGCATCAACTGTATCGTTTGATAGACCCATCTCCTGGGCGATTATTCTTGCAAGGTTTGAGACCCTCTTCTGGTGACCTGCGGTGTAGGGGTCTCTTGTCTCTACCATTAAAGACATGGCCTGGATGGTGCCTATTAAGCTTTTCCTCAGTTTTTCCAGGGTTTGTTTCAGTTCTTCCTCGGCAAGCTTGCGGGGGGTGATGTTCTCCATAGTACCCACAAAATGAAGGATATTCCCGACGCTGTCACGGGTTGCCCGAACATTCATGCATACCTGGATTTTACGTCCGTCCTTCCTATAAAATTCTGCTTCAAAGTTCTCTATTATTCCCTGGCTGTGAAGAAGTCCAAGATACTTTTTTCTTAATTCCGGGTTGACATAAAGAGGAGTTCTAATGTCAGAAAGCGCCTTTATCAGTTCTTCTTCCGAATCATATCCATGGGTGATAACAAGCGCCGGATTGGCGCTTGTTATCCGTCCGTCAGGATCACTCTGGAAGATGCCTTCTACAGCGTTTTCGAAGATGGAGCGGTATTTTTGTTCGCTTTCTTTGAGAGCTTCTTCTGCCTGCTTAGGATGCGAGATATCTATTCCAACTCCGACAAGATGGTCTGTATTGTCAAGTCTTACCTTTATACCTGTAAAGAAATAGGGGGTTTTGCGGCCATCTTTTGATATAAAATCTGTTTCAGCGCTCAACTCGCCTTTTGCAAAAACCTCCTTTATCCTCTCTTCGACAAGTTGTCTGCCTTCACCGGCAAATAAATCAAGAGGACTGATCTTCGACAACTCTCCCGCGGAATATCCGCTCACCCGTTCGAAATTTTTATTCCATCTTTTAAATTGCAATTGGTCATTATAGCAGTAGAATACACCCGGCATGCTGTCCAATATTGATTCGGAAAAATTCTTTTCAGCAAGGAACGCATCCCCGGTCTTCCTGTGTTCTTCGATCTCTTTATCCAGTATATCCCGTGAAACAATAGTTTCCTTCAGGTGTTCAGTCATTTTATCAAATGCAAGGGACAACTGACCGATCTCATCAGAAGTTCTGATATCGGTTTTATAATCCAGATTCCCCTTTGCAATAATTTCTGTCCCTTCATAAAGCTTTGTGAAGGGACGGGCAATGCCGCGTAAAGCAATTGATATCAAGAAAACGACAAATATTCCCAGAAATCCGAAAGTGACATTGCCATACAGATTGTGCCGGGCAAGAGTATGTCTTCTCTCTTCGTGAACTATTTCCCTCAACGTTAATGTTTCAAGATATACGGAATGCCCATTCACAATCATCTGACTGATAATCCGTTTTCTCGGCTCTTGTTTTTGCGCGACATCAACAGGAGTGCTTTCGTCGAGCTTGACCAGTTTATTAAAAAGTGCCGCTGAAATATTATAAAAATTTGTTATATTATCTAAAACAGCCCTTTCGTGCTGCTTAGTAAATTTCTCAGGCATCTTTTTCAGAAGGGATACGATTTCTTCATGTATTAAATAAGACCGATCTTTTGAACGTTCTCCTTTATAAAGAAAATATTCGTTTCTTGCCTGATCTGTTTCAAATATTGCCAGATTTAACTTGCTGATTAAACTTGCTTTCTCGCTTAACCGGGCTTCCTTCTCAGACAAGAATAGGTTGAAAAGTATGAGAAAGGCAAAAGCAACTATATTAATTATAATGATAATCCGAAGTTTTGTTTTAATTTTCATATGGTAACCGCCTATCTTATGATATTAATTGGTCCCACGTTTTGTTAATGAACCTCCACGCGCCCCCTCTCCCTGCCCTCTCCCTCAAGGGGCGAGGGAGTATGGCTACCCCGAAGCAAAGGAGTGAGGGAATATGGTCACCCCTAAGCAGAGCTTTGAGGAAGCTATTAATTGAAGTGTATCATAACTACAGTGAAAAGTAGTCAATTATAGATTAACGGCCCTTTCTCATTTTGTGCGGGTGATTGCTTCCCCTCCCTTGAGGGCATGGGACTGAGGCGGAGTGGAGGCAGGGGGTTATTGATCTACTTCCCCTCCATTTGAAGGGATGTCTCTTATTCCTACTTCCCCTCCCTTGAGGGGAGGGGACTGAGGGGAGGGTGTCCTATGAAGCCTCTCCTGGATTGTCTCAAGAACTCCGTTTGTATTCATTAAAACCTCGTTATCCCAAAAACGTATTATAGAGTAGCCCTCTTTTTCAAGCCAGGCGTCTCGTTGTCTGTCTTTCAGAATTTCATCCGGTAACGCATGCTGACCGCCATCCAATTCAATAATCAGCTTTCTTTCAAGGCAAACAAAGTCTACGATAAAGTGTCCGATAGGGTGCTGACGTCTAAACTTCAGGCCTTCAAATCGGCCTGCCCGTAGATGGCTCCATAATAGTCGTTCCACATCGGTTGATCTTTTTCTGAGACCTTTTGCAAGGTGAGTTAACCCTTTTGCCATCAATTTAATCACCCTCTCCCTGCCCTCTCCCCTCAAGGGAGAGGAACTGCTTGGACTACTTTATCCCCTCAAGGGAGAGGAACTGCTTGGACTACTTTATCCCCTCAAGGGAGAGGAACTGCTTGGGCTACTTTATCCCCTCAAGGGAGAGGAACTGCTTGGGCTACTTTATCCCCTCAAGGGAGAGGAACTGCTTGGACTACTTTATCCCCTGTCATTCCTACATCGGCGCCGGTCTTTTCTTGGCGTATGGAGCATTGGGCGCCTGCTGTTGTATATAATCACGGAAAACGTTCAACTCATAGAGGAGTTTATCAAGGTCTTCTCTTTTATACGCTCCAATATTCTTCTCAATGCTTTTTTTAATGGATAACAGACTGGCAACCTGCCTCTTCATGGTTTTGGGTTTTGTGCCGACAGGGTCAGGTTTAACTTTTTTATATGCGGCAAACCTGCTCTCTAAAGCATTATAGGTTACCGGCTTCTTCATAATGTCCTTGAATATCTTTGAAAGATCGGGACATTCAAGGTTGGCGGCGAAAAGATAACCCTGAGAAACAGGGAGATTTCCTGCCTGAATTGCCGCCTGAATTTCAGGGAGAAGTTTTAAAAGTGATAGCCCGTTAAACAGCGTCCGTATTGACTTTCCGGCAATTTCAGAAATTGTAGAAAACGTTTCTACAATTTCCTTCGTGAGGTCATCCGGTCTTCTGTCATATCTTATCAGATCGTTCATCACCCCATCCAGATCGTACCCGTTACCTTCCTGCACAGGAAGTGACAGGTCAGGATGTCTGGCCTGAATATATGCCAATATTCCTTTTGCCTGATCTATGGGATTCAAGTCTTCCCGTTGAAGGTTTTCCGTCAACTGGAAGGCAAGTATTTCATCTTTCTGTGTTATTGCATCCAGAATCCGGACAGGCATTGACGGAAGTTCCAGCTTTTGGGCGGCAAGGTAACGCCTTTCTCCGCACAGCAGCAGGTATTTGCGGTCCTTTGGCGTTACAAGGGCAGGCTCCAGAACGCCCCGGTCTTTGATGGATTCCGCAAGGGCTTTAAAGGATTCGCTCTCTGTGTCTATTGCCGAGCGAATCTGTTCTTCCACAATAATGTTTTCCAGAGGCATGTACATAAATTCAGGATTTGCAACATTTTTCTGTGCGGTCATTCTCTGTTCCCCCTTGATTATTGTTTTTTACAGTCTTCTAAATCCCCTTAATGTTGTTTAATATTGTAGACATCGGGATTATAAGTGTCAAGGGCTTTTCTGTTGCATACCGGTAAGTATTCCTTTCTGCCTTTCCAATCCGCAATTTCTCCCCCTGTCTTTCAAATCAAAAATTAAAAATTACTCAAGCTTAAAACCTTTTTCCCTGAACAGTTTCAAGCATATCTCAACCACATCAGCATCATAGAGTATCCCTTTATTCTTTTCAATCTCCTCAAGGGCAACGTCTATCCCTTTGGCAGGCCTGTAAGGACGGTGTGATGAGATGGCTTCTATCACATCGGCAATGGAAATGATCCGCGACTCAAGAAGAATCTGCTCACCTTTTAAACCCTGAGGATAACCGGAACCGTCTAATCTTTCATGGTGCTGGAGGACTATCTCGGCTATGGGATAGGGCAGATCAACATCTTTTAATATGTCATACCCTGTTTGAGGATGAACCATGATGAGGCCCATTTCTATGTGTGTTAATATGCCGGGCTTACTCAGGATTTCAGCAGGCACTGATATCTTGCCTATATCATGGATAATGCCTGCCATGCGGATATTCTCTATTGCATCATTTGGCAGACCCATCTCCTGGGCGATTATTCTTGCAAGGTTTGAGACCCTCTTCTGGTGACCTGCGGTGTAGGGGTCTCTTATCTCCACGGTTAAAGACATTGCCCGTACAGTGCCGTCCAGGGACTTTTTCAGCCTCTCCAATGCGCTTTGAAGTTCCTCATCCGCATGCTTACGGTGGGTAATATCTCTGCCTACAGCCTGGTATTCGATGAGCGCGCCGTCAACAGTATAAATTCCCCTGTGGGTCCAGCTCTGCCAGCGCACCTCATTGTCGGGCATTGTTATGCGGTGTTCAAAACTTGCCGTAGGGTTTTCCCTGCTGATGACGGTAGTAGCCTCAGCGATTGCCGTCAGGTCTGCTTCAGAGATACTGGGGCGGAAATCCTTGTTGATGAGTTCCGTGCAGCTTTTCCCGTAGTACCGTGCATAAGCCTCATTGACAAAGGAGAGCCTGCCGTCCGGACAATAACGGCAAATAAGTTCGGTCTGGTCCTCAATGATGGATCGGTATCTGGCCTCGTTTTTTTGCAGCGTATCCTTAGCCCGCCGGCTTTCTGTAACGTCTGTCAGGACTGTACGAACTACGGGGGTTCCGTCAGGCGCTTCTGCCCGTATGCTTTTAAGGCAGGCATAAAAAACAGAACCATCCTCCCGTTTAAGCAGAAGTTCGCATTTTTCACTCTTCCCGGTGTTATACGCGCTCAGGAAATGGGCATCCCATTGTTCAATACTGTCAGGAGCAACAAAACTTCCAAACCTGCTGTTGACCGCCTTCTGGCGCGCCAAACCGAGGAGCGCTGCGCCGGTTAAATTTATTTCTCCGATCAGGGCATCCCCGGTAAAGGTAATGTATCCCACAGGAGCAAAGTCGTAGAGGTCTAAATATTTGCGTTGGGACTCCTCAAGGGCAAACCGGGATTCTTTCAGCTCCTCGTTCTGCATCTCAAGCTCTATCTGGTGCACCTGAAGCTCATGGACAAGCTCCATAGGGGTTTTTTCTTCCATATCCGCTATTAATGCGCGGGAAGATCGCGCAAGTTTCTCTTCCGCCCAATCCCTCAACATAACGCCATTTTCAGTGTTTTTATTCTTTCGTCCGTTTGCCATCATTTACCTCCTTTCTCCCCCTGTCTTCATCCTCCCAGTGCTTTCCGTATTTCCTGTGAGAGCGCCGCAATGGTGAAGGGCTTCTGGATAAAGCCGTTGCAGCCTTTTTCCATGATCTTCCGGGCGTCTCCTTCCATGCTGTAACCGCTGCAGAGAATGCACCGGATATCGGGGTTGATCTCTTTTATGCAATCGTAGACTTTCCCGCCGGACATTCCAGGCATAATCATGTCCAGAATAACAAGGTCTATCTCTGTCTGCTTTTCGCTGTAAAGGGTCAGAGCCTCCTTGCTGTTTGCTGCCGTATAGACCCGGTAGCCGAGAAGTTCAAGAGAATCCTTGCTGACGTCAAGGTTCATCTGTTCGTCATCCACAACAAGGATGGTCTCGGCGCCTCCGAGTATTGCCTGAGCAGATGATGTCTCCGGACGGGCTTCCTTTTCCGAGGCAGGCAGATAGATTGTAAAAGTCGTCCCCATGCCCCGCTCGCTGTAAACATTGATAAAACCATTATGTCTGTTGACGATGCCGTAGACCGTGGCAAGGCCGAGACCTGTACCTCTCCCCATTTCCCGCGTGGTGAAGAACGGTTCAAATATCCTCGCCTTTGTCTTTTTATCCATGCCCACCCCGGTATCGGTAACAGATACTGTCACATGCCGGCCCGGTTTTACTGAATGTTGCTTCGCGTCTGCCTCCATGAAACAGGCATTGGCAGCGGAAATATAAATATCCCCTCCTCCCGGCATAGCCTGCCAGGCGTTAACAAGGAGGTTCATGAACACCTGCTCCATCTGACCTTGATCCATCTCCACAGACCGCAGGTCCTTGGCAATATTCTTATGAATCGTGATATCCTTCCTGGTCCCGCCGAATACGGCAATTGTCTTTTCAATAATCCCGGTAAGATCGCCCGTTATTATCTTCAGCTCGCCGCCGCGGGCAAAGGAAAGAAGCTGCCTTGTCAGATTCGCGCCGCTTTCAACAATTGTCTCAATCTGCTGAAGTCTCTCATAAACCCTATTTGAGGGGTCCAGTTCTATTTTCGCCAGGGATGCGTTGCCGAGGATGCCTGTGAGCAGATTATTGAAATCGTGGGCAAGGCCTCCGGCTAATGTCCCGATAGATTCCATTTTCTGAGCCTGGAGGAGCTGGGCTTCAAGCCGCTTTTTCTCGGTAATGTCACGGTATATGGCCTGAAACTGTGTTTCTCCGTTCCAGCATATCTCCTTGCGGATCACCTGTAGATGGCGGATTTCCCCATCTTTCCTGACAATGCTGATTTCGTATTCAGGCGGGGTAAAACCGCCTTGCTGTCTATTCTCCCTTCTTATCTGAAACTCGGCATAACTTTCCGGGGTATATCGCTTCTTTGCCGGTACTGCCTGCAGTTCCGCCAGGCCGGCATAGCCGTAGATATCCAGAATGGCCTTGTTGGCATAAATGGTCTCGCCTTCCACGGTCACGATGCGTACCCCCAGCGGGGAGTCGTCCATAGACCGCCTGAAGTTTTCTTCTGTCTGGTACAGCGCCATCTCTGCCTGCTTGCGGGAGAGCGCAATGCCGATGCTGGCGCTGAGCCCCTCAAAGAAACGGATCATCCCAGGCGTGAAACAACTGCGCCTGCGGTCATTAAGCTGCAGCAAGCCGATGATCCTGTCGGCAGTTCGTAGAGGAATCAGAGCCACAGATTCATAACCTTCGGTGTTGCACCGGTTGCGGGTGCGCGCCTGGCGCTCCGCTTCTGTCGTCGAGGCCAGCAGCTCAGTGGTGCTGTTGGTATAGAAGCTGCCGCCTTTAGTAAAGAACGGCATAGCAGGGTCTACCCTGCCGCGGATGATGTTCCCGCACATGCAATCCAGCACTGCCTTCCCCTTTTCATCGCGCATGATCTTTCCCTCTTTGTCGTAGACGCAGAGGGTGTTCTCGACGAGAGTGAACTTTTCGGAAAAACCGTTAGTCACGTAATAGGGAAAGTCGTCGCCCTCTTGCAGGCGGATGCCCACAGCCTCGAAACCCGTTGCTGTTTTAATTGCCTGCAGGATGTCGCGGACCGTGTCTGTAGGACCTTCAGGCCGGTTCAATAAATCCAGCACCTCCCGCGCGAGGCGCTCCTTAACTTCCATATGTTTGCGCCGGGTAATGTTCCGAAAAAAACCCTGGGTGGCTATGACCTGTCCGGCCGCCATGCGAGGAGCAATATTGCCCTCCACAAAGACGGGGTTCCCATCACGGGTGACAAAAACGGCTTGAACGCCTTTCAGCGACTGTCCGGACATGATTTTTCGAAACATATTCCGGCAATGGGCCAGCGAATCCGGGTGGATGATTCGAAACATGCTGAGGTTGGAAAGTTCTTTTTCCGTATATCCAAGCGTCTTGCGCCAGGCAGGATTGACAAAGATAAATTTTCCGTCAGGTGCAACGCTCTGAATCATCTCCCCGGAATGGATAATCATGTTCCGGTAACGTTCCTCGCTTTCCTGCAAGGCCTCCTCCGCCTTCTTTCGCTCAGTGATATCTATCATGGCAACATTCAACATCGGCGCGCCTTCAATATCCTTCGCTAAGGCAGCCTCTATCTGCGCCCGGAATCGTGTGTTGTCTTTCTTTGCCAGCCGCAACTCACACGCCTGCTGTGCTCCTGTCTCAAATATTTGCTTGCAGCACAGGTGGAAGATATCCCCGTCCTCGGGGAGAACAAAACCGGAGAAGGGCTGTCCCACCAGAGTGTCCCTTCCCGTACCCAACAGGACAGCGGTCTTGATATTGGCTTCCGTAATCATCCCTTGCTCGCTGAGACTGAAATAGCCGACCGGCGCCAGATCGTAGAGGCAAAAATACCGCGCCCGGGCAGCTTCCAGTTCGCCCTGCATCCGTTGCAGTTCCTCGTTCTGCATCTCAATCTCTATCTGATGCATCTCAAGTTCACGGACAAGTTCAATAGAAGTTTTTTCGCTGTTTTCAATGTCTTTGTTCTTATGTCCAATTGCCATAATTTACCTCTCGTCCCAAAAAGCGGTATCGTCATCATTTTTTTGCGTGTTACACTTTTCCATGTTTTCTCTTTGTTCGGTCAGCGGCATGGCAGGAATGTTAATCTGCGGCGGTCTGCTGCGCCTTGCGATCTTCCGACGTATATTAAGTACGCCTCCAGCCTGCAAGACTTACAGCCCATCCACATCTATAACATTCCTGCCATGCCGCTGACCACTCAAGCCGGATTAGCATCTGCCTTTATTTGCTGATGCTAATCCGGCGGAAATGAAGAAATAAGGCTCTTCATTTCCCATACAAATCAAAAATAGCTATGGTTTGATCCAGCCAAAAGCTGGCCATCAAAAATCAGCAATTTCTTCCCCACCTTTACTGTGAACTGCCTCTTCACTATTCACTGCCTTTCTTCTCTCTTCCCGGCTATGCGTTTTTCCATATCGGCCTGCTTTTGTAAATATTCCGTTTCCATCATCTTGGACTTGGTGATATCGAGAAAGGTAATAACCAGGCCGTCAATCCGGTTATCCGTTGTGCGGTAGGGCATGATGCGCACCGTGAACCATTTCCCGTTTTTTGCGGCAATCTGTTTTTCGACAAAAACCAGGGTCCGCAGCACATTCAGGGCATCAACGGCAATCTCCGGGTAGAGCAGGTCCGAAGCAATGTCGGTGATGGGCCTGCCTACATCGCCGGGGATCAGCTTGATAATACGGGAGGTCTGGCTGGTAAAACGCTGCACATTCAGCGCGCTGTCAAGAAACAGGGTGGCGATGTTGGTGCTGTCAAGGAGGTTCTTCATGTCGTTTTTTGTCCGGGACAGATCATCCACTTTAGCCTGCAACTCATTGTTGACTGTCTGCAATTCTTCGTTCATGGACTGCAACTCCTCCTTGGAGGTGGTCAGTTCCTCATTGGTGCTCTGCAGTTCCTCATTGGTGCTCTGCAGTTCCTCATTCATGGATTTAAACTCTTCCTGTGAGGTCTGCATCTCTTCACGGATGATTCGCATCTCGCTCCTGGCCTGCTCAAGGTCCTGCTCAAGTTCTGTCATGTGGGCGCTGTTTCTGTAAGCCCTTGGGGGTTTGTTCGGCGATTTTGTTTCCGGGGGCGTTTCCACGTCTTTAAAAATGATCATTACCAATCCCCGCATGGCCTCCGGCTCGGTGAGCGACTGGATGGTGAGATTCACCGTCTGGAACCCGCCGTCATTTTTCACCTTCAAGTCCTTAAGGGCGACCGCGCCTTTTTCGCGGAGCGCCTTCTGAAAGATAGCTGTCAGCTCATAACGCAGTCCTTCGCGGGCCATGGCGAAGATATTCCAGTTTGCCTTCCCTGCAGCCGGCTCCAGGTATTTGCCTGTCCGCCCGTTAATGTAGAGAATGTCGCCCTTGTCGTTCGTCAGCGTGGCTGCCGGGCTATGATGCGTGAGAATTAATTGATCCGCCAGCGCCTGGATGTTGGTGGCGGGCCCCGGTGTGCCTGATCGCGACAGAGCTTTAGGCGCGGCAGGGAAAAAGGAGGAAGGGAACTCAATAGGTTCAGCCCCCGCGATGGCGTCAAGCCTCCGGTAAATCTTCGTCTTGGTATCCTTAATGGCGAAAAGATCGGTAAAGGCGCCTATAGTCTCCGCGCTCCCGAGAAACAGGATGCCATCTGGATTCAGGCTGTAATGAAAGAGGGGCAGAAGTTTTTTCTGAAGTTCCTGGGTCAGGTAAATAAGGAGGTTCCGGCAGACCAGTATGTCAATCTTCGTGAAGGGCGGGTCCATAATAAGGTTCTGGGGCGCAAAAATCACTGTCTCACGGACATCCTTCGCCACCCGGTAGCCGTGCTCTTCCTCGACAAAGAACCGGCTTATGCGCGCGGGCGAGACATCGGCTGATATGTTGGCAGGATAAACGCCCGCCCTGGCCCTGTCAACGGCATCCTTATCCAGATCGGTGGCAAAGACCTGGAGCGAAAAGCTCGCCTTCGGCTTCACCAGTTCCAAAGCCTCCTTGAAGATAATGACGAGGGAATAGGCCTCTTCCCCTGTTGAACAGCCGGGTGTCCATACCCTGATTGTCCCGCCTGTCGGGCGGGCCGCAAGCAACGCCGGTATTGCTATCTCTTTCAAATGCTCCCACTCTGCCGGATCGCGGAAAAAGCTGGTCACGCCGATCAACAGCTCCTTGAACAGGAGTTTGGTTTCCTGGGGGTTCTCCTGCATGTACCGGACGTAATGTAAAATCCGGTCAATCTGGTGGATACTCATGCGCCGCTCGATCCGGCGGTAGACAGTGTTTTTCTTGTACAGGGAAAAGTCATGGCCGGTCTCTGCCCGAAGCAGTATGAAAATCTTTTCCAGAGCGCTCTGGGTTTTGTCCTCCAGGGGTAAGTCGGATATGGCTTCAGATGGGACGTGCTTGAGATAGGCAATAATTCTTTCCGGCAGATCCTCAACAGGGGCTACAATGTCGGCCAGCCCTGCATCAATGGCGCTTCGGGGCATACTGTCGAATTTTGCCGAAGCCGGTGCCTGGACAAAAACCACCCCGGCTTTTTCCTTTATAGCCCTGAGACCAAGCGTACCGTCAGAACCCATGCCTGAAAGAATGATGCCGATGCTTTGACCCTGCCGGTCGTCAGCCAGTGAACGAAAGAAAAAATCAATAGGCAGGCGGAGCCCCCTGGGAGCTGTCGGTTCGAGCAGATACAGCACCCCGTGCAGGATGGACAGATCCCTGTTGGGTGGAATAACATAAACACAATCCGGCTCGACTTTTGTCCGGTCTTTGATCTGGACCACTTTTATGCCGGTGGCGCGCTGGAGCAGTTCCGCCATGATACCCTTGTGCGTAGGGTCCAGGTGCTGGACAATGACAAAAGCAATGCCGCTCTTCTCCGGCACGTTTCGCAGAAACGCTTCCAGCGCTTCCAGCCCGCCCGCGGAAGCGCCTATGCCCACAATAGGAAAGGTTTTGCCGGCTCCCGGTTTTATGATATTTCCATCAGTTTTTTTCTTCTTCATAAGCTCCCCCTGTTTCATAAAAGCGGTACATCGAAAAAAGCGGTTCCCCGGACAAAAACCGTCCGGGGCAGGCACAGTTCACGGCGTAAAAGCCGTCGTTCATACATAGCAAAAACCACTTAAAAAGACTGAGCGTTGTATATATTATACATCATACATCGTCGTTCGTACATCGTACATCTTAAAAAGCAGTTCACGGTTCACGGTAAAGGCAAGAGGGGCAGTTCCCCGGACAAAAACCGTCCGGGGCAGGCACAGTTCACGGGGAGAAAAAGCAGTTCACGGCGTAAAAAGTAAAAAACAGTTCGCTGTCCGGGGCAGGCACAGTTCACAGTTATTTACAAGCGATAGGGGTCATTGCGTTAGGCTACCGCCCTTCATTCCGGACTTGATCCTGTATCCGGGGGCCTTTCCAGTATTCTCATATTTATAAAGACACTTAATATTGCTCAACAAATGCATTACCCCGCAGGCTGAATCCTGCGGCTATTACTCCGGCATGACGACCTTTGACATGTTTAATTGCCGGATTAATAAAAGCATGGACATGAATGAGGAGATGAAGATTTATGCTGTCTTTGTACATTATACGGCCCCTGCCTGTGAGACAAGGTAATCGCTCAATGCCGATAATTCCTTCCGATGTTTTTCAGCAAATGGAAGCAAAGTCTGATATTTTCTGATCTTCTCCGTGTCTTTTACCTCAACGATATCAATATCGGCCTTAAGTTTGGTTTTTACATTGTGATAGGCGCCGATGAAGAGAATCCCCTTTTCACCATCGTTGAGCGTTTCGTCAATGCGTTTTGCAATATAGGCATCCCTTTGTTTCAGGAGACGGTCTTTCGCCTGTTTATACTTTCCGTATGCAAGGAGCTTGCGGGCACGGGACTGATCTCTGGTCATCGCGCTTATGTGCTCGTGTTCCGCTTTCACGAGTTCCACATCCTCAGTCTTTATCAGAACAGCGCCTGCCTTCAGGAATCCTGAAACAAGTTCATAGTTCTTACTTCCAAGCCTTACGCCTTCTTTAACGATTTTTTCGCCGATTTCTCCGTCAGCGACCATGCCATCCTGGTATATCTTCATCCCGGAAACATCAATAGAATCAAAATATCTTGCTATGGCATCCCAAAAACCGTCTATGATGCCAAGATGCTTGACCCAGGCTTCTTTACCCATATTTGCTGCGCCCCTTTTCTGCACTGCCTCTGCAAGAGAACCGAGATCGGCGCTTGTATGGATAATAGGAACATAAAGAAGCGTTCGCATCATCCACCCTTATTATTGTACGCATCGGTTTGTTCGAGAAATTGTTTATGTAAGAGCTGCCGCTTGAGTTTTTCCTGATTGTGCTCTTTATTGATGAGAATCTGAGAAATAAGGACAAAAAACATAAGGAAGAGAATTAAAATCACAATTAACTGGTGTATGCTTTCCTGTGCTTTCCATTCATTGAGACCTTTCCTGAGTTTTTTGCTTATTTCATCTTCTTCTCCAGACATTTTATTCTCCTTTCCATTTCCTTTTTTTCTTTCTCCATTTCCTTCGCTTTATTGCCGTTGGATAAGTATGAATCGTGCTCCCACCAGTTGATCCCCATCTCCATAGCCTTATCAACCGATGCAATCAACAATCTTATCTTGATAGTCAAAAGCTCTATATCGGCAATTTTGATCTGGATATCCCCTGCTATTACAATGCCTTTATCCAGTACCCTCTCCAGTATATCGGCAAGGTTTGTAGCCTGCGTCGCATGCATCATCTGTTGTTGTTCAGCCATGAATTTCTCCTTATAAAATCCGTATCTCGTAGCTCAAGGTAAAGAAACTATTTTTCTTCTCGCAACGGTTTATTCGTACCAGGTTTTTTCATGCTATGCCCACAGTTGGGGCAAAACTTGTAATCGAACATAAATCGCCAGGTCTCACCACATGCGGGGCATACGATGTTGAGTGGCTGGCCGCATCCATCGCAAAACTTCTCGTTTCCACCCGTTGTTTTTCCACATTTAGGACATTTAAAAGCGTCCATTTTTCTCTCCTTTTTTTATTCCGATTCACTTTTCACTGTACGGAACGGTCGCGACCGTTCCCTGCTGTTCACTCAAATTTAAATCCCTTCTCCTGAAACAGTTTAAGGCACACCTCTGCCACTTCCCTGTCATACAACGCACCTGCATTATTTTCTATCTCTTCAAGGGCAACATCTATGCCTTTCTCACATTAAATTCCCCAGGGGGCCGAGATCGAGGTTTAATTCTTCATCTTCAATACCGAAGATCGCCTGGATTTCTTTCATCTTCTTTTTTACCGCCTTGAGGCTTAATCCGAGTTTCTGAATATCCACCTGGGAAAGGGTGCCTTTTTTTACCCTTCTGAATGCCTCCTTCTCCATGAGCTTTCTTATCAGTTCAACGATGGTCAGGATTAATTTTGCCAGTCCCTGTTCCGTTTCTCTCGGACCATCCATATTCAACAGCCTGGGTATGTTCTCTTCCGCTTTTTTTATCTCTCTTTGCAGCTTCTCTATATAGGCGCTGTCTTCTTCGGTCAATTCTTTTTCAGAACTGCCGGGGCTTCTCCCGGAGAGCTCCTCGGCTTTGGAAACCGAGGTAAGGATAAGGCGTAGCCCAAGGTACACAAGGTCTACATCAGCTATCCTTATTACCATATCGCCATTGATGACAGCGCCTTTTTCCAGAACCTTATCCAATACATCCACCAAAGTTGCATGTTTTTCTTTGTTAATTACGCCTTTTCTCATAATGATGCCCCTGCAGTAAACCGATGAGATGTAAAATTAAAGGGAGGCCATGGTCCGCTGTATTCAAGATAAATTCCTTTTTTCTTAAGATCATCGTCAATATCCTCAAGTTTTTTCTTAAATACATCAATCCTGTCTTCCTGAACCAAAAAAGCTGTATTTAAGACCATCTTTTCTGTTTTTCCTGTCATGACATTATCCAATATTTTTGTTTTTACCGACTCTGTTGCAATTTCTCCCAATCCTTCAAGCACATGCCCCGTAATATCATTCAATACTTTGTTGACTTCTTCTGAAATTGCTTCCTTCAAATCTTCTTCCATGAAATAGGCCATACCCTCCAGCATTGCAGCAATCTCTTGCTCTTTTTGTTTTAATTGATAAGAATTTTCCTTTACTGCCTGTTCAAATGTTCCTTCATCAAATATATAGACCTTTACACCCCATTCCTGTTTCCCCCGGATTTTATTCAATATTTTCTTAAACTTGGCATAGTCCTTGTCCAGAACTTCTATCAGGCGTGTTTTGTCTTTAAATATGATACCGAATCTCATTGGAATCACACTTACAAATTTGTCGTCGGCCATCATCGCTTCTTCAACGACCTCTTCATGGATAACAGCCTTCTCCTTAATCCAGTCAATATCTTCCAGGGTATTATTCCCGCTTTTCCATGAATCAAATTCCTTCAATTCAACCCTGCTCACAACAGCCTCCAATTCACGATGTATAATAGTAAAAACCTCTTTCTTTCTATCAATGCCTTTTGCATTGAAGGCTGAAGCGGTATCGGTCTTTTTCCTTATGCAATAGAGGTATAATCCCGACATTTCTTTCACTCCGACGCCCCTGCCGGCTTTTTTTCGTATGACTGGACTTCCAGATTTTCATCGCATTTAACTTTATAAATATTGCGGTCTTTCACTTTGGTCGACAGCCCTATTGATTTAATAAAGGAACTCTCTTCATAGACCTCAGCTTCTGCTTCCCATCCTTCCGACATCCTTACAATCTTCACAATTTTCACATCATCGATAGAAAGCATCTTTTTTAAAAACACGCTCACTGCCTGCGTGGCTTCTTCTATGTTTGCCATACCGTACCCTCCGGTTAAATATTGTTCAAGCCGTTCAAATGGTTTAAACAGTTAAATATTGTTCAAACCGTTCAAATAGTTCAAACAGTTAAATAATGTTCAAACCGTTCAAATGGTTCAAACAGTTCAAACAGTTCAAACGGCTTAAACGGTTTAAACGGCTTGAACTACTTGAACAGCTTGAACGGTTCATCATTCCTCTTCCTCTCCATGAATTACGTTTAAACGGTCGAGAAGTTCCTTTTCCCGCTTTGTATATGTCTCCTCGTCCATCTCATCCAGTTCAAAACGCAACTGTAATTCCATAAGCTGCTCTTTAATGTGGCCTTCATCAGACCATTCTCTTTGAACAACATCATTTATCTTTTCTCCCAGCCAGATAAAACCTTTTAACGGCGCAAGCAGTATATCGTCTATGATAAACATGGTTCCCTGTTCCTCCATCTATGCTTCAGCCATACTGATAACAAGATTCACAAAATTAAAAGGCGGGAGTGTCCCTGTATATTTAAACCGTGTTTTTTCACCATATCTGTCTGCAAGGTTTTGTACGCTCATATCGAATTTATCTTCCTTTTCGCTTTCTACCAGGAAGGCGGCGTTGACAACCATCAATTCTCCATATGTGGTGTTCGTTACCATCCTGACTGATATAGGAGACAATATGCTCAATACTTCTTCTTTACACAGCTCTTTCTCACGCTGCAACGCAGCTTCAACCATCCTGCCGATTTCCATCCTTTGATAATGCGATTTTTCAGGGGGCATTTCTGATATTTTTTCTTTCAGCATCTTTATGTCATGATTGTTTTCGAGTATTTCCTTGTATACCATGTCTTCTTTAAACATGATTTTCAAACCGAGTTCTTTTTTGTTTTCCATATTTTTCAATAAATCACAGAACTTTTGATATTCTCTTTCCAGTATCTTCCTTACCTTTTCTTCGTTTTCGGCTATTGTGGCGAACCTTACCGGCAGGACCGTATGAGTCTTCATAACTTCTTCAATGACCCGCTCATGGGCAATAAGATTTTCTCTTGAAACAGTATATTTTTTGATAGGGGCAATACTAACCACGGCGCTGATATCCCTGAAGCACACCGTATAAACATCATCACCTCTTCCGCCGATTCCAGCCGCATCGAAGGATTCCGGTTTCTTTGATCCTGTTATGCAGTATATATATATGCCTTCTTCCAATCTTCCCTCCTAAAACCCGTGAAGCGTTATGCGTGAAGCGTATTTCGTGAAGCGTGAAGCGTCATTCGTGAAGCGTCATTCGTGAAGCGTGAAGCGTTTAAGAAACACTGGCTTATACAAAATCCGCTTCACGCTTCACGTCGTTTTCTTTTGCGCTTCACGGTTTTATCCGCTTCACGGCTTTTTACTTTTCCCATTCCTCCTGGTAAATTGTTAAATTTACAAAATTAAAAGGCGGGAATGGCCCTGTGTAGGTAAATTTCGCATTGTTCATATACGTTTCACCTATTTCTTCCATAAGGTTGTCAAATTCTTTCTCTCTTCCTTTCCCAACCAGAAAAGAAGTGTTGATAAACATTTCATCGCCTTTTGTGTTGTTGATCTTATAATCAAAGGCTGAATCCCTTAAAATATCTATGATCTTTTGAGACTCCTCCTCTTTTTTTCTTTTCAGAGCAGCTTCTACAAACTTGCCCAGCTTCACCTTGGCCTGGATATCTTTTTCTCCGGCGTCCCCATTAATCTTTTTCTTTAACCTGTCGATTTCCCTGTTTTGTCCGGTAATTTCTTCAAAAACAATCCTCATGTCCTTCCATACACCTTTAACGCCGAGTTCTATCTTGTGATCCATATCTCTCAAAAGATTCTTGAATTCCCTGTACCGTTTAAACAAAAGGTTTCTGATTTCATCCGCGCTTACGGCAATCGTGCAAAATCTTACAGGCAAAACGGTAAATTCCTTCATCACTTCCTCAATCACTTTTTCGTGAGCCAGGATGTTTTCTGTGTTTACCACGAGTCTCGCAACAGGATGACTGCTTATCACCATTGCGAGATCATCGCTCCCGATGGTGCTTACTTCATCGCCCCTGCCCCCGATGCCTATGGGGCCGAAACTCCTGTCTTGTGTTGTGCCGATAATGCAATATATATATTTGCCCTCCTGTTCCATGTCTATCCCCTTAATTTTAAGGTAATCACATTTCCGATAACTTCATCCTCATTAAGATTGCAGTAGTTTTTTTCACAATATTCGGAGAGCAGCCTGTATGCCTTTGTTATCTCATTGTATTCCAATACTGCTTTTTTTGTGTCTGGCTGCCTGTCCGGATGACACATAAAAGCGCTGTTTTTATAAGCCTTTTTAATATCGTCCTTTGTTGTAAAACCACTTAACTCAAGCTTTTGAGCTGCCCATGTTATATCCTCATACTTCATCTTTTTTACTTCAAGGGAATAAAAACTATAAACAGGAAGCGGGCCCACACATCTGAATTTAACCCTCTCCTCAAAGCTATCGTTCAGTTCATCAAGCTTTATCTCAAAACCCTGCTGAGCATCCCTGTTTAGTAAAAAGGCTGCATTCACAATCATTGCGTCATCCGGGCAGTCATAGTTTTTCTGGCTGTCAGCGATAGTCTTTAATGAATCAAGGATAACCTCTGCATATTCGTTTTTCCTTATACTCAGATAGTTCTTTATGAAAAACCCCATCTTTATCTGCTCATCCGTAGTGATACCCTCTTTTTTGCCGGCAAGCGCCTGCCTGAAGGTCTTGATTTCTTCCTCTTCAGCAACCTCTCTTATTACACTGTTTATATCGCTCCATGCGGCTGTAACGTCCATCTCGATTCTGTTTTTTATTTTGCTGAAAATCTCTTTAATAAGCTCCTTGCCTTTTTCAAGAGCCTGGGCAACTTCATCCGCGCTGAGAAGAACGGTGTCCAACCGCATAGGAATAATATTGAAATCTTTCATGACCCTTTCAATAACTATTTGATGTCTGACAAGGTGTTGCGCTGCCATATTTGCCGGTATATGCGTATAGTCAGTTATCTCGGAGTCGCTTACCACAGCCGATACATCCTGAAAAGGTATCGTGTAGATTCCGAATTCATCATTGTTGCGCAATATTTGCTCACCGGAATTGATAATCCCATAGATATATTTGCCTGACATGCTCATGTTACCTCCTCGTGTTATCAATCTGATGATTCCTCGCAGCTCTGCTGCGGGGGAACCATATTCCCTCGCCCCTTGTGGGAGAGGGCAGGGTGAGGGGGCACCCCCGTAGCTCTGCTGCGGGGAGGTTCATTGAATTCAGATTTCATCTTCAATTGACGCTTTCTGCTCCCTGACTAATTTTATTGCCTCATCGAAATGCCGCTTCGATATTTTCAATTCAATGGTTCCCTCTTTTTGACCTTTGCCCTTTGCCTTTTGCCCCTTCTCTTCCGACCCTTGCTCTTTGTCTCTTGATCCTTGGTCCTTGATCCTTGCTCCTTGATTTATATATTCCCTTATTGCAATCATAGAAGCCTTTCTGCATATAAACTCTATATCCGACCCTGCGACATCTTCGGTCTCTTGCGCAAATTTATTCAGATCAACATCTTTATCAAGAGGTTTATTTTTGGTATGTATCCTGAATATGGCAAACCTTGCGGCCTCATCAGGAAAGGGGAGCTTTACGACAAGATCGAACCTTCCGCCCCGAAGAAGTGCCGGGTCAATTATATCAAGCCTGTTGGTAGCCGCTAATATAACCACATCTTTCAATTCTTCTATGCCGTCCATTTCAGCCAGAAATTGACTGACAACACGCTCGGTCACATTCGATTCACCGATCCCGGAACCTCTTCTCGGCGCTATGGCGTCTATCTCATCGAAAAATATTATGGAAGGGGAAGCCTGTTTGGCAGTTTTAAAGACCTCACGAATAGCCTTCTCGCTTTCACCTATATATTTGGAAATAATGCTGGGTCCTTTTACTGAAATAAAATTGACCCCTGTCTCGCTGGCTACAGCCTTTGCAAGGAGCGTTTTTCCTGTGCCGGGCGCTCCATGCAGCAAAATCCCTTTCGAAGGGTGAGTGCCGGCAATTTCAAAAACATCCGCGTATTTTAAAGGCCATTCAACAGCCTCTTTTAATTCCTGTTTTATTTCTTCAAGACCTCCCACGTCGTCCCATCTCACGTCAGGGACTTCAACAAATACCTCCCGTATAGCAGATGGCTCCACCTCTTTCATGGCTTCCATAAAGTTATCCATTGTCACTTCCAATCCAAGAAGTATCTCATACGGTATTTCATCCACTTCAAAATCAATCTTCGGCAATACGACACGCAACGCGGACATTGCAGCTTCTCTTGCCAGCGCCTCTAAGTCTGCGCCGACAAAGCCGTGGGTGATTTCAGCCAGTTTTTCAAGGTCAACCTTGCCTGAAACGTGACCGTCGATCAAGGAAGTGCCCTTTGATAAAGGCATACCCCTTGTATGGATTTCCAGTATATGGAGCCTTCCGTTTTTATCCGGAATAGGAACGGCAATCTCCCTGTCGAACCTGCCCGGTCTTCTCAGTGCAGGATCAAGCGTATTCGGGATATTCGTCGCCCCGATAACGATTACCTGACCCCTCGATTGCAGGCCGTCAAGCAACGATAGAAGCTGAGCTACAACACGCCGTTCAACCTGCTTCTCTCCGCCCATATCCTCCCTTTTGGGAGCAATCGCGTCTATCTCGTCAATAAATATTATGGCTGGGGCGTGCTTCTGCGCGTCCTCAAATATACCCCTGAGACGCGCCTCGCTTTCCCCGTAAAATTTACCCATAATCTCAGGGCCGCTTATGTTTGTGAAGTATGCCTCGGTTTCATTAGCCACAGCGCGGGCTATCAATGTTTTTCCTGTTCCCGGAGGGCCATAGAGCAATACACCCTTCGGCGGGTCTATGCCCAATCTTTCGAATATTTGCGGATATTTCAGGGGCAGTTCTATCATTTCCCTGATTCTTTGAATCTGATAGCCAAGGCCCCCTATGTCTTCGTATGAAATCTTTGTCTGACGGGACTCCCCTGCTTTAGCAGCATCCTTTGATTCTATTTTGATTAGTGTTGTAGGGTTTATTATTACCACGCCGTCAGGGCTTGTGCTCAAGACTTTGAAGTCGCTTGAACGTGAGCCGAAAAGCATGACCCTTACCCTGTCGTCAGCTTTTACAGGCAACCCTTCGATAAGGGTGCCGATATATTTAACATCTCTATCCTTCTGCGGTACCCCTGACAGGGTCAAGGGTGAAAGAGTTATCCTTGCCGCAGGCTTATGGCTGACTTTTTGAATTTTAACCTTTTCATCTATCCCTACCCGTGAGTTTTCCCTTGTTATCCCGTCCATCTGTATTATGCTTTTCCCCCTGTCTTCAGCATAACAGGGCATTACCTTCACCGGCGTCTTTCGCTTGCCTTCGGCCTCCACAATATCGCCAACATCTAAGGCAAGGGCTTTCATGTCTTCAGGGTCAATCCTGACAATCGCCCTTCCGACGTCCTTCGGTAATGCTTCTTTCACTTTAAGGGTCATAATGCTCTCATTTTCATTGTTTTTATTTTTCATATTCATATTCCTTTTTAACCCTTGCCTCCCGGATTAGTTAACCCCGTTTCCAACCCGCCTGCAGGGAGGGTGGCAGGCCGGTTGGAATAGATAGGGGTTGGGGGGTTATCTGAAAAGCAATTCCTTAAAATCCTCCAACGCCTTTAACCCCTTCACTTCTCTGGGTTGTAGCGGCGTAACGGTCATATGGACATTGCTCATTTTCTCCTTTATATAATTGATGTATCCTTCCTGTCCTTTCCTTTTTTCTCTGCAGAATTCACAGTTTTCATTCAGAGGCACAACATTGTTCATCACAATCTGTTTTACCTTTATCCCGTATTCCTTCAAATTATTGACAAATTTCTCTGTTTCCGAAATAGCCATATCCTCAGGTATCGTTACCACAATAAACTCGCACCTTTTACTGTCCCTGAATAATGCGTGAATCCTGTTAACGGTTTTTTTCATCTCCACAAGAAAGTCATCACCTTCATCAGGCTTGTATTTACCGGCAAAGGTTTCAACAACATACCGGTATTTCCATCTCATCTTTGCCATAACTTTAATCCAGTCATCCAACAGATCTGGTAGCGTAAGCAGCCTCATGGCATGGCCGGTAGGAGCTGTATCAATGATATATTTGTCAAAATTCTTCTCTTCTATCATGTCAATTATTATCTTTAGCCCCATAACTTCATCTATACCTGGTATAGGAAGGGCAAAAACCGCTTCCACATCTTCCTCGTCTAAATATGTTGATGTATCCAGAATCTTTCTTATTTCTTTCTCGTACCTTGTCTTGAAGGATGCAAGGGCCTTTTTTGCGTTAATTTCAATAGCGCTTAGATTTACCGTACCTTTAACATCTTCTATTTCGTCTCCGATATTCTGCCCGAGACTGTCAGACAGAGAATGAGCCGGATCAGTAGAAATAATTAATGATTTAAAATGTTTTGACAGATAAATACCCGCGCTTGATGCGCAGGTTGTTTTCCCGACGCCGCCTTTTCCGCCGAACAGAATTAATTTCAGAGAATCATTTTCCAATCCGGCTAATCCCATCTTTTTTTAATCCCCCTATTTTTTTATTTTAATTTCGAGAATCCCATTCTTATAAGAAAAGTTCAGTGTTTCTGCTTTTACTTTAGACGGAAGCAAAACCTCCTTATGATATTTTCTATCCCCGCTGCCTGCTGAAATATCGAGTATATCCCCTTTCAAATCTATTTTTATATCACTCTCGCTAACACCCGGCATCTCTACATATACCCGGATTTCTTTCTTTTCATCAAACACATCGGTAATGGGCTCTCTTTCCTCTTTAACAGTAGCTCCGCGCGAGGTTTTTCTGATATTGCCGAAATGCTCGACTACGGGCTTTCCTCCTACCACTGTCTTTACTGAAACTCCGAAAACGCCTTTCATGCCTTCTTTTAAGCTGCTTAAATCAATTTCACCTTCTTTCTTTATTTCACCGCCTGCCTTCTCCAATTCGGATGCAAGATCAACCAGTTTTTCAATGCCCTTGAATATACCTCCCAGACCCAGCTTGCCAACACCGAAATCAATATCAAAATCTTCGTCCCCTTTTTTCTTCTTCTTATCCTCGGCCATATTGCCTCCTTCCGTAACAGCTCATGGGTAATAGTTTTTTCCGCTTCACGCTTCACGTCAGTTTCCTTTGCGCTTCACGGTCTTTCCAGCTTCACGCTTCACGAACGACGCTTCACGGTTTTTCTAATACTTAATCGGCATCGTCCTTAACGTGTTTGATTTTGTATGCTTTACCGTCTTTATCTCCTGGTCTGCCTGCACCTCTGTCTGTAATCCGGCAATCAGTTTATTCACATCGCTTAGCAACCGACCGTTAATCATTTTTCTTTTTTCCAGGAGCGTCATCTCTTTCTCCAGCCTGTCTTTCTCTTTTTTGAGCACATAAAGATCGAGATACGGCGATCTCTGAGCCTTGGGAACTGACCTGGCGCCGACTGAATGCATACTTCTCAAATTTCTGACGGTTGCAATCCCGCTTATGTCTTTCATCTATAAAAATCCTCCTTTCCTGCAATACCTCTATTCGAACAAGAACCCCGGTAACCGGCAATCCCTTGTCAGTTTACATGGGTCACAACAAGTTCTTTAACAATATCCCTGACCCGGCTTTGATTTGTTTTCGAACCGACCCTGCTTGTTACTGACGCCAATATATCCTGGCACATCTGAGTGAATGCCCCGTTTGTGTGGAAAAGCGTAATGTTTTGGACCTTCAGCGTCCTGGCAATCATAATGCAGGCGCGAATAGTCGGCGTAAACTCACATTTTCCCGACTCTCTTAAGCCCCTTACGATATTCACTATTTTTTCTACGTCCTTTTTGGAAAGTTTAGACTTTGCATGGGTTATGGCAACCTCGGTTTCATAATCAAAGTGGTCTAAATCCATTGTCACCATTCTGTCCCTTAAGGCATCCTGGCTCCTGTGAACGCCTGCATATTCCTCCGGATTACTTGTAAAAATAGCAGTAAAATCAGGGTGTACCTTCAGATAAGGCCCTTCGGCCCCCCTGCCTGCCGGTAAGTCCATAATCTTTTCCTGCAGAATCGAAAGAAGCACGTTGTTTGCTTCCGGACGGGAACGGGTAAATTCGTCATAGACCATTGTAAAACCATGCTTACACGCAACGGTCAGGCGGTTGTCCACCCACCTCTTTACCATATCTTCTTCAGTCTTGAGCACTCTTGAGACAAAGCGGTCAACAACTTTTCTCATCCTGTAGCCGTATTCGCCTCCCACAAGATCGGAAGTGGTAAACTCTTCATCCCCATGGATCAGAACCACAGGCCTTCCTATCTTGCTTGCAACGTGCATCGCAAGTGTTGTTTTCCCTGTGCCGGAAACACCTCTGAAATGAACGGGAAAACCTGCCTTTATATAAAAGAGAGTCCTGTTCGTGATGTCTTTTATGTATTTCGTTTCCACGAAATCAGCCAACGGCGATGGCTCCAATATAGTGGTATTCTCGTCTATCATGACGGTCTTCCTCTCAACGTATTTTTCATCTCTTTCCAGATTTTCCTTGCCTCAGACAGATCCGCTCTTACTTCCTTTTCCTTGTTTTTAAAATCTACCCTCAATGCCTTGACGTGCTTTACAAGGGTTTTTTTATCATTAAGCAAACCTTTTTGAAGATTCTTACTCATCTCCTCATGGAGTCTTCTGGATTCCTGCACAAACATCCTTGCATTTTCCCTGATAACACTGGTTTGACCTTTCAGTTCCTGTATCTTGAGTTCCCTGTCTTTCTGCCCTGCAATTATATCTTCGGATAACGTTCTCATGCCGTTTGAAAAATCATCCATATAAAACCTCCTTGCACATGCTGTTTAAATGTTCCCTTTTCAGTGTGTTAACCCTGAACCCTGAAACGTTTGCATTGGGAAATACATATTATTTTCTTTTCTGACCCTGCCTTCTTCCAGCAGTTTCTTGGCTTTTAACCCCAGCCTTATCCTCGGAACGCCAAAAACCAATTCCATGGCGCCGACTTTTACCCCTTCAGGGTGCCCGTTGATATATTCCAGTACCTTTCCTTCGATTTCCTCTTCCGGAAGCATCGATTGTTCTTCCGGTTCCTCTTTTTCTATCTCTTTGTGGGAAACTGCCGATTCTGTGGGCGTTACATGAACCTCTTCAGTAAATTTGGCTGGAGGTGCTTTAGTTTCCATCTTTACTGCCGGCGCTTTGGTTTCCGTTTTCAGCCCTGCCACAGTTGAAGACATTTTTTCCCAGGAACCTTTTGCCTGTTTCATATCAGTATGATATGTCTGCATGAGTTTTTTGACCCCTCTTGACATATCATTCACGTATGCGGCCAGACTCTTTCTTAATGCGTCGCTCATCATGTTGTGAGATGCTTCAAACTCTTTCAGCTTGTCCTTTGTGTAGGTTTCTATGTTCCTTACATCATCGGCAAGCTTGCTTTTAAGCTCCGCTGACATCTCTCCCCGCGCCCTCGTAAAACCATTTATCATTGTGCTTACATCTCTGGTCAGGTCATTTATAAAATCCGACAAACCCTTCGCCTGTTCATCGCTCATTTGCTGATGGCTCTTATGAAATTCTTTCAGCAGATTACGCACGTTTTTTTCAAGTTTATTGCCGAAATCACTGAGTTGTTTTGTTTGTTCCGTGCTCATATTCTCATGGTCTTTTAAAAATTGATTGAGCATGTTCTTAGTGCTTTTTGAAAGTCTTTTCGCGAAATTATCCAGATTTTTCGCCTGTTCATTGCTCATTTTTTTATGGTTTTTATGAAAACCACCCAGCATGTCATTCACATCCTTAGACAGACCATCAACAAAATCGAAGAGGTCCTTGCCCTGTTTGCGACCCATATTCCGTCTTTCTTCTGCAAAATCCTCCAATGTTTTTTTTGTATCGAACACCAGATCGCCGAGCGCTTTAATCCTTACATTATGCGAAGCGACAATTTGGTCTGCCAAATCCTTCATGCTGCCTGATACTCCCATGATTACCTCCATTTCTTAATTTTGTTTTGCTCCTGCCTGCCGCACTTGCCTGTGCAAGCAGGGTCAGGGATTTTGGATTGTGTATTTCCAAATCCTTGTCACGCTTGTTCAGGAAAAATGTTGACAATGTGATCCTGCATTGTCCTGCACTGTCTGCTCCCGGACAACTTTCCTGTCGTGAGCCCATTCAAATCTTTCTTTTTTAAATTCATCAAGCATCCTTTGGACTTCTTCCCTTCTCTGCCTTGCTTGTGCTGTTCGTTCTTTTGATTGAGTTTCAAGTTTTTTCAACATCAGTTTTAAATCTTTTATCCTCAGTTCCCTTCCCATTGATAAAAGCTCTTTAAGTGAAACTGATATTTCACTTTGCTCTTCCTGGAATGCCTTCAGTTTTGCATCGATTTCGTTTTTTCTATTATCCTGCTCAATAATTATCTTTTTCAGCATCTCCTGGAAATCCCTGACTCTCCGGACATTGTCTTTCCCAAGCGTATCCCTGAACATTCCCAGGTTTTCCTTTAGTACCCTTGCCATTTCCCTTTGTTCATTGAGATAGCCGTTGAGTAGACTCCTTACTTCATGTTCTCTCTCATCCTGCGAGGACAGAATACTACTCATCATATTGTCAAAATCTTTCTTCCTGAGTGAATCGTTTTTTGAAAGAACATCCCGCAACCGGACCTTCAAGTTTTCTCTCTCAGTCTTTGTATTTGATACAAGCTCCTGATATTCATCAAGAATTACATTAGTATTGTCAAAGATTGAACCGATACTTTGAATCCTTTCTTCATAGGATGAAATAATGTCTTCTACAACATCTCTCACGCCCAAAACGCCTGACATATCGCCTCCGTCTTTAATTTTAAGAAATTTCCTGGCATGTCACACTTTCCGACCCCCTGACCCAAATGGTGCAAAGGCTTGAGGGTGACATGGCAGGAACCTTCATCCGCCGTTTCAGGCGGCGTTAGCGATGCCCTTATGCTGCTGTTGCGGTCAGGCCAATGGCTTCAGCGTATTTCAGATACGTTTCTACTGATGCCACGACGATTCTGGCTTCAATAGCAAGTATCTCAATGCCAACCAGAGAAACCCTTACCCATGCATCAACAACTACGCCCTTGTCGAGGATTCTGTCGATTACCTCGACCAAACTGGATGAACCTATTGCTTTTTCTACTGCCATACAGCACCTCCATTTTTTATTCCGCTTTTTTTATGGGGAGCGGTGAACCCGACCTTTTTTTACCCCCGGCTATGCTGCCTTGACTCAGTCGATAGTCGTTAGTGAATAGTTGTTAGTAAAAACCTTTTCACTTTTCGCTGTCTTTTTCGCCTTTCACTATTCACTATTCACTATTTTATATTCTTTTGTGTTTAGAGCCTTCTTTACAGCCTTTAAAAGCATATTTACATCAAAAGGCTTATCGAAGAATTCATAGACTCCCAGTTCTCGTGCTTTTGATTTTACGGTTTCGCTTCCATATGCAGAGATCATTATAGCGGCAGGCAAAAGCGGCGTTGTTTGCCGCAATGCATCCATCACCTCCAATCCGCTCATATCATAGAGTTTATAATCAAGAATCATGAGGTCATATATCTCTCTTTTTAGTTCGTTCAAGGCAGACGCGCCATCATAAGCAACTGCTACCATATAACCCTCTTCTCTGAATACATCAGATATAATCTGGCACATGTCTTCATTGTCATCCGCTATTAAAATATTCGGCATCTTTGTTTAACCTTGACGCTCCCCAAAACCAAATTCATATGTTTCATGTTCTGTAATGCATTGATTGTGCCATGCCGTTGTTCATAAATAACATTGGTTGTATCTTGCCGATTTATAAAATGAATATATGCTATGAAGGATTTATGATTTGCAGGTTGTTGAAAGTTTAAACCTGATTTGTATACATATATGTAGAGCTGCCCCTACATATATGTATAGGCAGCTCTACATATGACGACAGAAAAAGGTGAAAGGAGAAAGGCAAAAAGGTTTACATTTCTATTCTATTTGATATTTCTTTATCTTTGAATACAGGGTCATGCGGTCTATTTTGAGTATTCTGGCTGCTTTTGCCTTATTCCCGTCTGTTTGAATCAGCGCTTGTTTTATGATATCACGCTCAACATGATCTATCTCTCTCTTGGCAATCTTATTAAGAGAAACACCACTCTGGAATTCTTTTATATACTCATGCTGTTCAGGGATGGGGATACTTTTCATATCAGTCGCAGGGTCAATATTTACCCTAAGGTGTTCCACCGTAATATTATCGGCATTTGCCATAAGAACCGCCCTCTTCACCAGATTTTTTAACTCGCGCACATTTCCGGGCCAATTATAATTAAGAAGATGTTTTATTGCTTCCTCGGAAAAACCTTTCAGGTTTTTATTAAATTCCAGGTTTGCCTCTTTTAAAAAACGTCTTGCTAAAAAAAGAATGTCTTCTTTCCTTTCCCTGAGGGACGGCAGGGCAATGGGAAACTCATTTATTCTGTGAAATAGATCGTTTCTGAACCCGCCTGTTTTTAAAACATTCGAAAAACCGACATTCGTGGCTGCAATAATGCGCACATCTGTATTTATATCCCTTTTCCCCCCAAGGCGCTGCAATTTTTTCTCCTGGATAACGCGTAAAAACTTTACCTGGGCAGTATCAGGCAGATTTGTAATTTCATCCAGAAACATTGTGCCGGAGTTTGCCTGCTCAAACCTGCCTTCCTTACCGGCATCAGCTCCTGTAAAAGCGCCTTTTTCATAGCCGAAAAGTTCGCTTTCAATAAGCGTTTCCGGTATGGCGCCGCAGTCTATCGCGACAAAGGTTTTCTCGCGTCTTTCGCTCTTCCGGTGTATCAATTGGGCAATCAATTCTTTCCCTGTCCCGCTTTCTCCCTGAATTACAACCGTCATGTTTGTGGGGGCGACAATGTCTACCTGTTTTAAGACCTGTTTGATCTGAGGACTATTTCCAGCAAGTTCCTCTATGATATCGGCGGCAGTTTTTTTGCCAAGCTGTTTCCGTAAGATTGTTACTTCTTTATTCAAAAATCGCATATGTAAAGCCCTTTTAATAACAAGAAAAAGTTCATCATTATCAAAGGGTTTGGTGATATATTCAAAAGCGCCTAATTTCATCGCGTCAACTGCTCCTCTTATATCCCCGAAAGCTGTAAGTATAATAACGGCCAATTCTTCATTAATACGCTTCATCTCTTCCAGTATCTGCATACCGCTTATGTCGGGCAATTTAATATCCAGCAACACCAGATCGGGAGACCATTTTTTCAGTTCTTTTAAGGCATTATTTCCATCTCCGGTTATTCTAGTCTCATAACCTTCGTTTTTTAGAATACTGGAAAGGAGAAATTGCATATCTCTGTTGTCTTCAACAACCAATATTTTTTCCATTATTAAAAAGCCTCTTGGATTACCTTGTCTTTCAGTGAAATGGGCAGTTTTACAACAATTTCTGTTCCTTCACCAGCCTTGCTGTTCACGACAAGCTTTCCTCTATGAGAACTTATTACCTGCTCCGCAAGGCAGAGTCCTAACCCGATGCCTGTGCGTTTTGTCGAAAAAAAAGGGTGGAATATCTTCTCCATGTTTTCCTGAGTAATACCTTTGCCTGTATCCAGAATGTTAATGATTACTTCATCTTTATCGAAATACGGGTAGGCAGTGATTGAAAGTTTCCCGCCCTTTGGCATAGAATCCAGCGCATTAAGCATAAAATTAAGGAATGCCTTTTCTATACGTTCTTCATCCATAAGAATGAGGGGCAGCCTCTTCGATATCTTTTCATGCAGGAACACATGCTGTTTTTCACATCGTGTTTTAATAAGGTCATAAACCCGGTGTATCACATCAGCCATATTGCCCATTTCAAGAGAAACCTCGCTCGGTTTAGCCAAATCTATGAGGTCTTTGATAATCTTGTTCGCGTTTTCTGAATTCCTTACCATGATCCTGAGATGTTTCTTTATCTCTTCATCGAGTTCATATTTACTGAGGCAAAATTGGGCAGAGGCTCGTATATTCGCAAGAGGGTTTCTGATCTCATGGGCAATACCGGATGAAAATTTTCCAAGGAGTGCCAGCTTTTCAATCCGGATCAGATCCTGTTGAGTCTCTTTTAATTCTTCATATGCCTTTGTCAATGATGCTTTTGACTGCTTACGTTCTGTAATATCGTGTATAATGACAACGGCAAAGCTTCCCCTTAATTCTTTTATCATGTTTTTCTGCGAGTGTATGGGTCTCATTATGAAATACAAATATTTCTTTAGAACATCGTCTTTTGCCTCCATTTCCGTTGATTGTTCTGCCGCAGAATTTTCCATACCTCCTGATACAAAGTTTTTTAAATAGCAGGATGCCTGTTTACAACTCGGATGGAGAATATTATGCAGTTTTTGTCCCCTCATATCAGTAGGTTGACCAAGGCCCCATTTGGTGACTGTAAGGTTTGCACGGATGATGCAACCTTTGTCGTCAAGTAAGAAAACAAGCTCATGGAGCGAATCAACCAATGCCTCCCATTCAAGCTTTGCCTGCATAATTTTATCAGTGCTTTCAAATAGTTCTTCTTCTCTGTTTTTACGCTCTGTAATCTCCCTCAAATTGACAAGGCTGGCCGGTTTCCCATAATAATTTATGTTTGTTGCAGACACCTCAATATATATTATTTCACCCGTTTTCCTTATGCATTTTATTTCATATATTGATGGAACAGGCTCTTTTCTCTGTCTTTTTTTATTGAAGCTCATTACCATTTCATAGTCATCGGGATGCACAACAATGGAGTGAGTCTTTCCTATAATCTCTTCAGACCTTTCATAACCGAACATCTCAAGAAATCTTTTATTTACAAAAACATGTTTATCCTCACATACAATGGTGACGCCGTCATTTGAATGTTCTACTGCTGTTCTATAACGTTCTTCGCTCTCCATAAGCGCATCGCCCGCTTGTTTTCGTTCTGTAATGTCTACCATCACAATTCTAATTTTTTTGGCATGTTCTGCATCCGGCATGGCAATGCCTTCCAGAAGCACGTCAATTTGTGTAATTAATCGTACTTCACAGAGCTGTTTTATCCCGGTTCCCGTTGCATTTTTACAGAAGGCGTCGAAAAAAGGATGCGAGTCCGGCGTTATATAAGATCGGAATATTCTTTTAATCAAACTTCGCCTTTCCATGCCCAGCATGGCTGCGCCTGCCATGTTTAAATCGAGGATAACGCCCTTTTCATCGAATGTAAAATACCCGGTAGGGGAAAGGTTGTAAAAATCGAAATATAGGTCCTGTGATTTCTGAAGTTCCTCTTGGGTCTTGCGAAGTTCTTCGTTTTGCATCTGCAACTCAATTTGATGAAGCTGGAGTTCCTGGATAAGCTTCTGCTCACCTCTGCAAATTTCACTTTTCACATCATAAAATTTTGTTTTTTCGCCTGTTTTTGACATCTCTGGGTTGACCATCTTCTTAAGCCTGATAGCAAGTGGTATTCAAAGGTATAGCCCAATGTCACGTTTGTCAGCCGGGCTTCCGAACAGGTAGTCGAGGCTTTAGCCTGCTCTGACCATTAAACTTTATAACCCTGCATAGATAAACATAAAATAATTATAGCCTAAAAAAAATAAAAAACAAATGGGCTTTTTGCAAAAGTATCGTAATTGTCTTTTCCTGTCATGCTTGCGTAAGCAACATCCTGTGAATTCAAGATCTTCCGGACTCCAGACCTCGTAGCTTAAGCTGTCGGGAGGTTCAATATATTTTTCATTATTATTTTGTTGATACTATTTATCTTATATGATAAAAATTATTAGATGAAACAAATAATTACAATAACAGACAGATAATACCAATTAGAGATATATAATGAATTATGCGACCGGTTGATTGCATACAGGCTATGGCGAGAATAATCAAAATAAATCAAGGAGGAATCGATGAGTATTAAAACAATTGGTGTTTTAGGCGCTGGAACAATGGGAAACGGGATCGCACAGGTAGCTGCCCAGGCAGGTTATGATGTTGTAATGAGAGATATTGAAGAGAAATTCGTAGAAAAAGGTCTCAAGAATATTGACAAATTTCTCGCTAAGAGTGTTGAAAAGGGCAAAATCACAGCAGAAGCTAAAGATTCTGTCATGGGAAAAATTAAAGGTACAACCAGGATGGAAGATTTAAAAAATGTAGATTATGTTGTCGAGGTTGTTTTCGAAGACATGGATCTGAAAAAGAAGATGTTCAGGGAATTGGATGAACTTACAAGAAAGGATGTGATACTTTCAACCAACACATCTTCAATGTCTATCACTGAGATTGCAAATTCAACCACAAGGCCCGACAAGGTTGTGGGTATGCATTTCTTTAACCCTGTCCCCCTTATGCGTCTGGTCGAAGTTATTCGCGGTTATTATACAAGCGATGAGACCATCGCAGTTTCTTTGGATCTTGCAAGAGCATTCAAGAAAGAACCGATCGAAGTAAAAAAAGACATCCCTTGCTTTGTTGTAAACAGACTCATGATGCCTCATTTTGTGGAAGCAATGTGGCTCCTTCAGGAAGGCATTGCGTCGGCAGAAGATATCGATAAGGCGGCAAAACTCGGCCTTAATTACCCCATGGGACCATTCGAATTAATGGACTTAACAGGCATAGACATAGCTTACCATGTAGTTGAATACCTTCACAAAGAAATGAATAAGGAACTCAAATGGGTAGCCCCCCGAATACTTAAAGATATGGTAAAAGCAAACCGTCTTGGGATGAAGACAGGAGCAGGCTGGTACGATTATAATAAAAAATAGGAGGTTGGCATGATATACGACACATTGACAATCGAGAAGGAAGAAGGGGTTGCAATAGTCAGATTAAACAGGCCTCCGGTAAATTCGCTTAACTGCAGAGTTTATTGTGAACTCTACGATCTATTTGCAGAATTTGAAAATGATGATGAAGTAAGCGTGATTGTCCTTACCGGCGCCGGCGAAAAAGCCTTTGCAGCAGGCCTTGATGTAAAGGAAGTGGCAGGAAAATCGATACCGGATTATTTCGCCTTTGCACGGGTCTCCAGGATGTGTCTTGACAAGGTTGCAAGCATTCAGAAGCCCACTATTGCCGCCCTCTTCGGCTTTGTTTTCGGAGGAGGATGCGAACTTGCCCTTGCCTGCGATCTTAGAATTGCTGCAAGTGATGCAAATATAGGGTGCCCCGAGGTAAACCTCGGAATTATACCAGGTTCAGGCGGTACGCAGAGACTTCCGAGATTGATCGGTATTTCAAAAGCAAAGGAACTGCTTTTCATGGGCGACACGGTAAGCGGTGATGAAGCATACCATATTGGTCTGGTCAATAAAGCCGTACCAAAAGAAGCTGTACTTGATGAGGCAAAGACCTGGGCCAGGAAACTCGCAGCAAAACCAAAGGTAGCATTAAGCCTTCTAAAGAACGCAATCGACAACGGCATGAACATGGATCTTCAATCAGCAATTACGTATGAAAACAACTGTTTTGTCATTACATATGTTTCAGAAGACGGAAGGGAGGGTTTTCAGGCATTTAACGAAAAGAGAAAACCCGTTTTTAAGGGTAAGTAATTTAAGCAAATATGACAGCCCTTATGGCTTGAATTAAATAAATCAGGAGGTAGTTTGTATGAACAGTTTTACAAAGGCATATATACCCTACGGCGGTTACTATTCAACACCCTTTTCCCGCTGGCAGGGAAGCATGCAGCACCACAACTCTATTACTCTTTCCCCTCAGACACACACAAGCTAGCTCC
>Ga0074195_1000502_pt1 | contig 75171 bp, 57 predicted proteins | sample EPASupsiteHSE623_FD_64525 | JGI IMG/M metagenome (GOLD analysis project Ga0074195, IMG submission 64525) | Bioremediated contaminated groundwater from EPA Superfund site, New Mexico - Sample HSE6-23 | ecosystem: Environmental > Aquatic > Deep subsurface > Groundwater > Contaminated ...
GGGTCTTTTCCCCCCCCCCCCCCGCAACAATAGAGCAAAAATGATTGATTTAATAAGTAGTTATATAAATATAAATATAAATATTACAAATGTCACACTTTTTTGGAGTTTTAGATTGTAACATTGTTAATCAAAATAAAACAAATACGACACTATAAGGCGTTTTTGACTGTCTTATTTTATCAACAGCTTACCTACTCGGGACGCTCTAGACTCCTTTAAGGATCAGCGTCATTCATTAGGTATATGAATACAACACAAATGCCTATGGGGGCAGTAGGCAAAGTAATTGCCCCAGTAAAGGTCACATACTGCCTTTACGCGAGGAAATCAACAGAATCTGAGGAACGACAGGTTCTGTCTATAGATAGCCAAATCAAGGAAATGCTCCAATTGGCTGAACGAGAGAACTTGGAGGTCGTAACCATGAAACGAGAATCCCATTCAGCTAAAGAAACTGGGCAACGACCAATCTTTAATGAAATTATAGAAGAACTAAAACAAGAAAGATTTAATGCCATTCTCACTTGGGCACCGGATCGTATAAGTAGAAACGCTGGAGACCTTGGGAAAATAGTAGATTTAATGGACTCAGGAAAACTACACGAAATACGAACCTTCGGCCAAAAGTTCGGTAACAACCCCAATGAAAAATTCTTATTAATGATTTTAGGATCGCAGGCTAAACTAGAGAATGACAATCGAGGCATAAATGTTAAACGAGGACTGAGAACAAGAGTAGAGATGGGACTATGGCCTAACATGGCTCCACTTGGTTATCTTAATCAAAAGGATATAGATAAAAAGGGTCAAATAATTGTTGATCCTTTAAGAGGGCCTATTATTAAAAAGATGTTTGAGAAAGTTGCCTTTGAACACTACTCTGGTAGAAAAGTATATAATTGGCTAAAACATGAACTTAATTTCTATACCAGGGGAAATAGATCCTTAACACAAAGTGGAATTTTCCGTATCTTAGATAACCCTTTCTATTACGGTGTGTTTGAACACCCAAAGAAAAGTGGCAATTGGTATACTGGAAAACATGAACCAATTATTACCCAAGATTTATTTGAGAAAACTAAAATGCAATTAAAGCGAGACCAAATAGTTAGGGAAAATCGAGAGTTTGCCTTCACAAAACTATTCACCTGCGGATATTGCGGATCGGGCATATCAGCTGAAGAAAAATATAAACCACTTAAAGATGGCTCTCATGCTAGATATATTTACTACTCCTGTTCAAGAGCTAGAGATAGAAATTGTAAAAATAAATATATTAGAGAAGAAGAACTTATCACTGAACTATTAAAAATATTGGATCAAGTAAATATCAATGAACTAGGTATGAGACAGAAGCTGGAAGATGAAATTTCACGATTCAATATATTTCAAAGATCAGTACTAGGGAGTACTGATAAAGTAAAAAATAGAGAGGATATGGATATCCGTAATTATGCTAAATACATTTTGAAAGAAGGATCTGTATTAGAAAAACGAGAACTACTCGGGAACTTAAGATCTAGAATAATTTATAAAGATAAAACACTAACATTACTGGCTGAGTAGAAATAAAAATGCCACCTGTTCTATACAGTCGGTGTATTATCTACTCTATAAACAATGTGTATAAGAAAATGGGTACCCTCCAGGGAGATTCTACCGGAGCGGAAAAACAGATATTTATCAATCCAAAATAGGTTTTGAATTTAAGACTTCCGGAGGGAGTTTTTTAATGGCTTGGCGAATAGGTGTTTTGACCCGTCTCGGTATAGCTAAAATAAACAACATTTAGCGGTAGAATCCCTTAACAGGAAATTCTATTTTTATTATATTGGGATTTATGCATTATGTAGTTCCGCTCTTTCTGAAATTTCATACCACTCACCAGGATTTAAATCTAAAAATTTCTTACCTTCTTTAATAAGAATGTTAGCGATTTCTCCTAAACGGTCAATTTCTTCAAGTGACGGAGCTGTGCGTATTTCCAATGGTTGATTAGGTATAACTGATCGAACTTGAAATGCATAGTCAACTTTTGCCTTTAACTCTAGGAATTCTTGATATAGCGCACTATATTTTTGCTTATTTTGATCATCCATATTGTATAATAATTATTTGCTAAATAGACTATTGGGATAGCTCTTGCTTAAGATATAGCAATGCCACTAAAACCTTTATCTATTGTCCCATGAAGAAGGATATTACCTGATTCGGTCTCTACTTGAAGAGATAGTGCATCCTGATTCTCCTTTCGAAAATCCATAATCAATGGCTCTAAAACTCTTAAGATTTCTTCGGGGTTATATAGATCGTGAACAAGAAACTCTATAACCTTTGGGCTTTCTAATGGTGATCTTTCTAAAGGAGACCAGTGGTTAGAAAGAATTGCCTTTAACTTATAGGCTGAACTCTGAGTATCCATATAAAATATATATATTTATAAAAATGAGAAAAATGAGACACTATAAAAAGGAAGTAATCTGCCTCTCAAAGTTTATTTACTATCGCTATTAACTTGGAGTCTTAGTCTTGCACCTTCCACTAGTTCAGTATAAGTCGTAATGTCGATGTTTTTTAAAGCGGCTTTTATTTCTTTATATGCATCATCCGCATTCTTCTTGTAATCTACTTTAGTCACTTTTGCCTTTATACCTGAAGATAATTCAGAGTAAGGTTTAACTATTCTCTGAATAGTACCCATTACAATTAGAGCCTTAGGCCTACATATTGAAAGAGTGATTGTTCCAGCTATTTGCGCCTCTATAAAGTCTCGAATTGTTTTTCCTTCAATTTTTAAGTCCGTATCATGTTCACGGTTCAAAGCAGAGATATATCTTTCTGACTGTGCAATAGCAATACCTAAAGTTTTTGAGGGATAAAATTTTCCTCTTCCAGAATCATAATCGAGAAGTATCTCATCTGGTCGCTTAAGCTCTACAATTTCAATATCAGAAAGCATAGTAATTAACAAAAGATCAAACTGAGATTTTGAATGCCCTCTTGATGATACGACATATTTTTTGGTATTAATAAGTGCGGGTACTCCAAATATAATATGTTGACCATATTTAGTCAGAACTCTTTCCATCAGTGCCTCAGGGCCAGTGATTGAAGCTTTTGAAAAACCAAAAATACTCTTTCCGAATTGTTGAGCTTTCGTCTTTGTCAGATCTGGTTCGTCTATAATTTCTTGAATTGCGTTAAGAAGCCACTCTGCTTGTTTATTGATCTGTTTCTCAATAACTACTTCAGTCGATTCTCCGCTTTCCAGTTGCTCAGTCAATGCGACGATATCGCTTTGTGAGAAGTTTTTACTTGCAATAACTTCCTGTAAAAGAAGCCCGTAATCTCTCTGTGTTTCAGCTTCAGGAATTAAAAGTGAATAATTTTGTTCTAGAAAAGGTGCAACACGATTTTTTATACGGACTATCTTGTCTTTTCCTTCCTCTCTATCAATTAATGTAAGTATTGAATAGAGTTCAAGGGTAATATAAACCGTAGTATCAGTAATTTTATTCTTATCAGCACCTATTACAATTTTATTGATTCTTTTTTTTATGGTTCGAAATATATCTATGATCTTGATAGCACCTCTTGGAGGCTTACTAATATTACTTGATAAAACATCTCTTAATGTTAAATCAGATAAAATAATAGTAACCAAGAAGTCCTCTTCTTTTAAATCCTCCTTAAGCGAGGGGAAGTATCGCCATTTTGTATAGTTAATCTCAGATGGAGAATACTTAAATAAAACAGTGTTAGAAACTTTTACCGTCTTCGATGTTATCTTTATCTTTGAATCTTTTTTGAGTTTCAATAACTTTGTTTGAATCTTTTGGATGAGGGGCTTTTTCATATATTTTATTATATCTCTTTAACTTAAATATATAAAGCAAAAGTCCGAGTTAAACTCGGACTTTTAATGCTCCTCGGACACCAGAACCTAGCTCAAAAATGCTGCGGGGCTTGAATTCGAACCCACTCGGTTCACCTAGGAGTGTGGGTTGCTCCGATACTTAGTTGTCACTGCGGAGAGTGTGGGATTCGAACCCACGAGGGACTCATCATCCCTACCTCGTTAGCAGTGAGGCGCTTTCGGCCACTCAGCCAACTCTCCAAATGAGCGGATTTATCCGCCGAAGCTCACAAAGTGAGCGAAGGCGGAAGGGGCGAGATTCGAACTCGCGAGCCGCTTTCACGGCTGACAGTTTTCAAGACTGTTCCATTCAACCACTCTGGCACCCTTCCTAAAACAGCGAAAGTCCTGATTTTATGGATTTCTCAGGGCTTATGTGCTAAAATAAAGATACAATAAACCCCTAAAACTGTCAATTTTAATATGATAGAAGAAAACGAACAACAACCAGAGATTATTGAAATAATAAGTTGGGAAGTACCTGAGTATGAGAAGCATTCTAGAACAAAACGCTGGTATATTCTATTTGGCGCTGTTATGATTGCTATGATAATTTACGCGATTTTCTCTGCTAACTTTTTATTTGCGATAATTTTGATAGTTGCTGGTTTTGTATTGATTATAAATGACGCAAGAACCCCTCAGATGGTTACTATAAGTTTAACTACTGACGGAATTTTTATAGGAAGGAAGTTCTATGATTTTGATGACTTCAGAGACTTTTCAATAGTTTATAAACCAAACATCAGAGTTAAGCAGCTGTATTTTGAATTTAAATCTTTAACAAAGCACAGATTATCAATCCCCTTATTAGATGTTAATCCAATTTTCTTAAGAGAAAACCTTGGACAATATTTAACTGAAGATTTAGAAAGAACGGATCAAACAGCTTCAGAAGCTTTGGCAAAGTTATTAAAACTATAATCAACCTTTTGCTATAGTTAGAACAATAATCTTTTTAGCCCCGGCTTCCTTTAAGATTTTAGAGCATTCATTAACTGTTGTTCCGGTAGTTACAACATCATCAACCAATAAAATTGCAGGCGGTATCTCGCCTGTTTTTATAAAAGCATTATTTAAACTTTTAAGGCGCTCCTCCTCGCTTAGCTTAGCTTGAGGCTTATGATATTTCTGTCTATTTAAAACATTTCTAAGCTCTAGTTTAGTTTTTTGAGCAATCACCTTAGATATTTCTTCCGCTTGATTAAAACCGCGCCATTTTTGTCTGCGCTTATGTAAGGGAACTGGAACAAGCACGCCAGTAAAATTTAAGTCCCCTATCTTATCAGCCAATAAATTTCCAAAATAAACAGCTATTTCTTTGATAAAACGATATTTTAAGCTGCTGATTAACGATTGGATAATAGGCTCATCATAATCAAATAAAGCATAAAATTCATCAAAGTAAACTTTATCCTTGATAATTAGGCTTAAATTTTTTGTTTTTGGTAGTTCACGCCTACAAGAGTCGCACCAATACTCGCCTTCTTTGCCGCAGCTAAGGCAATATTTTGGAAATATTAAATCTATTAAAAAAGAAATTATCCTCCTCATATTTAAAAAACCCTCGCTTGAGCGAGGGTTTTTAGTTTATAGTTTATTTCCAATTAGCATCATCAACTTTCCAATCATTATCAAACTTTTTTAAAACTAAAGACAAATCTTGCTCATAAACAGAAACCTCATTTTTAGAATTGGTTTTTTGGCGCTTAGTCTTTACTAAAACCTCTGCTGTTCCGGCGGTTTCATTAAAGGTGGAAAAATTAGCTACAATCGCTTTAGTAGTAATACCTTCGTATTCTGGATTGGCCTGTGCTTTTGCTCTCTCTTTATTAATATACTCTTCAGTGCGCTTTTTCATAGCGTCAGTCATAAAAACCTCAGAGTCAATTAGATTAGCAAAGTTTGACTGATTTGAAGAAGAGCCATATCTTTCAGAAAACAAAATAGCTAACTTTTCGGCAACCGTCTTGCTCTGCTCCTGAGCAGAAACCGGTTCGCCACTAGCTTCTTTAGGCGAGCTCTTAGAAACAACTGGCTCGGCTGTCTGATTTTGCGCCGGAGTATTTGTCTGCTCATTATTAGATCCGGAAAAATTATAAAAGAAAATAAAATATATTATAGCAACTAAAAGTACCAAACCCAGTATAATTAAAGCAATAGCTTTTTTATTCATATTTTTTATTTATCATTTTAAGCGGCCGGGTTTTTCTCTAAGTTTTCGGCCATTTGTTTTTTAGACTCCTCAATTTCTAAAAGCTGGCGCGGATCAGAGGTAATAAGTTGATCTTCAATATAAGATGCTACAACCTTAATAGCTGCGTGTTTATTACCGGCAAAAAAGATGCCTTCACCAACTCCGCATTCCAGCAATAAATATTTTTCACTCTCGGTTAAAATAAAGGTCTTCTGAATAAGGTCAATTGCTGCCGGAGATTGTTTTAATAGTATTTGTAAAGACGAGTTAGTAACAATCGCCTGTCCGTACTGCGAGCGCAAAAAGTCATTAACATCCTGAGTAATTGTTGTTACTCCTAGATAATACTTACGACAACGTTTAACTAGGGCGTAAATAAACTTAGCGCTATCTTCTTGCTGCATCATCCACCAAGCTTCATCGATAACTAAAACGCGCTTTCTAACCTGACTCCTAACTTCATTCCAAATATAATTAATAACTGTGTAAATAGCCATTGGTCTTAATTCATCTTCTAAGTCGCGCACCGAAAAACAAACCAACTGATTGTCCATCTCAACATTGGTCGGACTATTAAATAATCCGGCGAAAGTCCCTTCTGTGTATTTCTTTAAACGAGTTGCTAGATCGGCGCCGCCCTCCATTCCCTCAAGAATTTCTTCAAAGTCTTGCATAATCGGCGGTTCAACTGTCGCCAAATCAGCATCGGGTGTAATATCTTTACGAGCATAAGTTTCTAGAAGAGCTCGGTCAACAATTGAATCTTCTTCATAAGATAATTGACCGATCATCAAACGAATTAAACCCTTTAACGTAATAACCGCGCTACGTATAATATCTTCTATTTTTGTTTGATCGCCAACGGCTTTTGGCAAATCAAAAGGATTAATTTTACTGGCACTAGCTAAAGAAATATTAATATAAGTTCCGCCGACCGCTTCGGCTAAGTGTTTATATTCATACTCTGGATCAATAACTATAACTTCGGTTCCCATCATTAAACTCCTTAAAATTTCTAATTTAATAGCGTAGCTCTTGCCAGCACCAGAGGTAGCAAATACTACAGAGTTGGCATTTTGCAAACTAAATCTATCAAATAAAATTAAACTATTGTTATGACGATTGATTCCGTAAAGAATCCCATTATCAGAAGTTAATTCACTTGAGACAAACGGGAAAGAAGAAGCTACCGGCGAAGAATTCATGTTAAAAGCTACGTATAATTCATCATTGTTTAAAGGCAATGTTGAATTAAAGCCTTGCTCAGCCTGATAATAAACACGTTTTGAATAGACTAAACGAGCGCCAAACATATCCTCAACAACATCAGATAGTCTATCCAACTCTTCCATATTATCTGCATACAAAGTTACATATAAAGCAAACTGGAAGAATTTTTCAGTACCTTGAGTGAGAGCGTCTCGTAAAGCTTCAATGTCGCGCAAAGCAGTTTCTCTAATAGGGTCTCTCGGCGAGCCTTTTTCGGCGTCAGCAATAATTTGTGCCTCTAGGGCTCCGACTTTTTTCTTAAGTTGTTTTAAAATAATTGCGCTTTTTACTGGATAGAAATACATCGCAATATCAAAAGTAGAGTTTAAATTAATTACCGGAGCAAACCAACCGACGCTAATATAGCGCGGATAGGAAACAACAAAAACAGTTCTTAAAAATTTATTGCCAAGCTTTAAATAATGCGGCGTTACCTCCATTGATTCTGGGGCAATCAACTCATTAATAGACAATAAACCTCTGCGAAAAGTCTTCTCCTCTGCCACTAATTCTTCAGCCGTGCGCGCCTCTTCTTCATAGCGCTCTAGATTTTCAAGCCCGGCCGCAGTTTTATCGCCAGCTTCAATCGCGACATCTTCAACTGCCGGCTCTTCTTGCTTTTTCTTTAAAAATAAATCAAACAATTTAACCATATTAAGAATTATCTTCTAAACGAATTTTTTCAACTTCTACTAGATGCTCATGCGCTCCTGTCACTGGATTATAAGTATTGTAGAAAAGTTCAATTAAACTTTGAGTATCTAGTTCTATTGTATTAAGACCGATTGAGCTAAGCCCAGAAATAACAGTATCTACTCGACGACCCAATTCTTTTCTTAAACGTAAAAATTTATCTTCTTTCATTTTAATTAAGGAAGTCGGGCTAAAAGTCTCGGTTAAGCGGGAGAAAAAACCTTTCTTTTTATCAGACAAAGGATTATAAGGCACAATAACGTAAAAACGTTTATTCATAATCTTACTTAGAGAAACCAATTCTTTAATATAGGTTATATATTCTGTAATCTGCATTTTTAAAAGTTCATTGGTCTGTTCTTTTTCTTTTTGCTTTAGCTGAGATAAATAAGCTTCTATATTAAGTTCTCTAGATTGAATTACTATTTGCAAAGGAAAACTAATATTATTCAAAAAGCTAACATAGGCTGCAATAATAGCGTTTTGTTCATCTTCATTCTTTAAAGCAAAATTAATACTAGATACCATAATAACGGAGCGTAAATCCCCGTCTTTCATAATGACTGTATCTTGTCTAATACCTGCTATATCAAGGTATTTTAAAGTTGATGGTCTTGTTGGTGTGCCTTTAGCCATAAAAATTATGAAAAATCATTCGGAATATCTTTATGAAGTTTTATTACTACATCATCAGAAGTTTCTCCTTGATAAGATCCTTGAGTGTCAACAATTAAAGATAATTCATTAAGACGACTTAATGAATATTGTCTCTCCATAGGGCTCGGCGTTGATTGCGCCGGCATTACATCAAACTCAACACCTACGCTTAGTGTATCATCTTTACGCCAAACGCGTAAACCCGGTTTTTTAAGTGTTTGGATTAAATTAAGAAGGAAAAAATGAAAAGCGGAGCCGTTTATTTTCACAAAAGCAAACACCGTTCCAACAGTAAATAAAAATAGTCCCAAAACAATAAATAAAGAAAAATCAAAAACACGATAACAAACAGCAATCAATAGGGCCGTGACTAACATTATAATAAACTGTCGCACCGTTATCGGTCCGAAAATTTTGTCTTCTACATCAATAAATTGCGGGACTGTAAATTGCATCATATTAGAATTTGACAGCGCGATTTAAAGAAATAATAGCCGAAAGTTCATCCGGTCTTAATGATTCGGGATTTTTCTGTAATTCAATCTTTAGAACATCTATAATTGGCTTGCCTTGTTCTAAAGCCTGTCTGCATAAAGATAGATAAAGTTTATTAAGAGGGCTATCCTGCCAGGCAACAATACCTTCAATTTTTTTTGCATAATCTTCCCTACCTAAAAACTCTAGCTTCTCTTTTATTTTATCTGTTGCTTTAACAGGGTTAGGATCAAGTCTTCTAAAATTTTTAATTGACATATAACGCAACTCGTCAACCGGACTTAAAACTTGCGGCGTAAAATGTATATCATCCATTCTTATTTTGCCCGAAGCCGAGGTTTTATAATTTAAAATGGCTTTTGGCGTTGGGGTATCGGCAACAGCCTGCTTTAAAGCTTGTCTATCAACTGGCTTGCCTTCGCGCGCCTCCTTAACAATTTTTCTAACCGCCGGCACTGGCGGGGCTAGCTCATGCTCAACATCAATAACCGGTTCTAGTTTCTCTATCGGCTTAGCCACTTCTTCAACCTTTACTTCACCTGATTTAATAGCTTTTTCTAAATTATAATCAACATCTCTATTAATCTTTTTAAAAGGCGATGCTTCTTCTTTTATTACTGGTTGTTTATCTTCTGGAATTGAAATTTTAGAACGCGTCGGCAACGATACCTTTTTTAGATTAGACAGCTCAAGGTCGGCGGCGCCGATCGCCTTATCAGCAGCATCACGACTTAAAGCTACTCCGCCGAGCTCAGATGCTTTTGTTAAAGCCTCTATTGTTGAAACCTTATCTCTTGAGCCGCGCAAATAAGTTTTGATAACTTGTTTAAACTTTCCCGAAATTAACGGATCTTTTAAATCTATACGAGCTCTAGAAATAACAGTGGCAACAGCCGCTTCAATAGCTGCGTCAAAATCAAGGCTGACTTGCGGTTGTATTTTTTTTACTTCTTTTTCATCAATTTCATCAAAGACTAACTTTGGTCCCTTAGAATCACCTAATAGATAATCTATAACTGAACTAAATATATATTTACGCAACTCATTTTCTAAATTGCGAGCATTTTCAGCCGCTAGACCAAGCTGGTTCACTAAATAGGCGCCTAGAGCGTCGAGTTTAATATCCTTAACCATAACGCGCATTATCGTAGAAGGTAGATCGACGCCGTACTTTTTTCCTATTTCAATAATCCTCGCCGCCGCCTCAGGTGAAGCAACGGCGTTCTTTATCTCTTTAGGTAATTCATTAAATTTTTGTAAATATGAAAGCATGGGAAACTAACTCTATTTTTTTTCTAAATTTTTAATTTCTTCTTCAATCGCCGCGCGTTCTAGGCTGCCGACCGGATATTGAAGAAGCATGTTTTTTAATTCTAATAATTCAGAATTTTCTTCTTGGTTTTGTGAAATATTCTTTTTAAGCTCTTCTTGATCCAGAGTCTTTACAGATCTTTGAGATATTGGCTCTTGAACTACTGGTTGTTCTATTTCAACAAACGGAGCAGGGATAATATCCCATTTATCTGGAGGCACTGAAGCAAAAGGAGTCGGGAAGTTCTTTATATTATGATATATCAGCAAAAATCTTCTAAGTCTAGACTGATCTTCATCACTTAATTTTTTTGCATTCTCTGAATTAATTAAATATTTCGCAATACCAAGAGAATCAGTTTGCTCTGTTCCAATAACGCCATAAAAGTCCCTTAACCAATTTGCTAGGCTAGGCGAAAGCTCTTTGTCATCTAGCTTCAAAGGTGATTCGCCAATTTTCATTTCAAACCTAGCAATAATCTCGCTTAATTCTCTTGATAAATTTTTGTTGTCAGATAAGCCGATTGCTAGCTCTTCATTCATGCTATCTAAAATTTGCGGGGACTCTAGATCAAGCACTCCATCAAAATTATTCTTAAAAAATTCTTTTAAATGAAGCTCTCTTTCTTCGGGTGTTAAATCTATATTTTCCGTAGTGTCAAAATTTTCTTCAGTTTTCTCAACATTATCTAATTTTTTTGGTTCTTCTGCTGGATACATGTAAGCATTGTGATCATAGGTTCCGTTTTTTTCTTCCGCCAAAGCTTTTTGAAAAATATTTAGATTATCAATATAATCCTTATTCTGTGAATTAGATCCTAAAAATTTATCTAAATCTTGCCCATTACTCTTAAAATATTCTTTAGCCGGCAATAAACATAGTCCCACTATATCATTGGCTAAATCATTAAAATTTATTGAAGAATTTTTGATTCTATTATTTAACCAACTGTTTAGTTCTTCAACTTTTAAATCGTTATTATATAAATAATCAATAGCCTGATCAATATTCTGTTTATCTAAAACTGATAAATGATATTTTTTAGCTATTTTCTGCGTAAGGATGCGCTGATATTCGGCCAACCAAATATCTTTTATCTCTTGCGTCATATTATTTTTTACTTGCGAATCAACCATATTTATGAAATTAATTATTCACTAGTGCCTTCTCTATTTTCATCGTCCTGATCGTCATCACTAACATTTGTATTACTATTAGAGCCTGCACCCGAGCTAGCTGACTTATTATTTTTCTTCGCTTCAGCAGCTCTTAATTCTTCTCTAATTGTTTCAAGATGACCCTGGAACTTACGATTACCATTATTATTAATAATAATCTTATGTAACTTATCTATACCCATACTCTTGAAAGTATCCCTGATAACTTTTTGATATTCTCTCTTCTGAGCTTCAATATTTTCTGGAGTATTCTTAGAAAATGCATCAGTTTTTTCAAAATTAAATGTGTCACCACTTAATTTAGCGATTTCAGCAAGAGACAATTTATCAAGAACTCCTGGAATCACAGACTTAAATTCATTGACGTCCAGACCTTTTCCGTCATTGCCCCTTAGAACATTGTGCAAATCAGCATTACCAATTTTACCGTCAACATATCTCGCTACAACCACCTCATTATTATCATCAAAAACAGGCTTTTGTTCATCGAGAAATGCATTATGACCAATAGTCCGATTATCATCGTGCTCTTTAGATGCTGAGCTAACTTGTTGCATACGCCTTACATATTCTTTGCCTGTTAAAACGTTGCTATAAGCACGGTCAATATTTTTATCTTTATAAGCTTCTGCTTTTTGAATATCTATCTTACCGTCTAATAATCGATCTTCGAATTTCTTACGACCCGCATCAGTCTTAACATCATAATGTAAGTAGGCTTGTTTTTTATCTATATCATCATTAAATTGCTTACTCAAAATGGAATTATTAGCCTGACCCAAAGTCTTATCGGCAATAGCGGCCTGCTCATGATCTTTAAAGCCTTCCTTAACTGCTAAAGCTAAAGCTGAAGCAATTCTTTGCGTTGAAGAGGAGTCTTTATTCTGTAAAACTCCCAACATCTGTTCTTTACTTAATCCTGCATCAAGCATCTTCTTTTCCTGCTCAATCGCCTGCTGAGAATCCTTGCGATTACTATAAGATTTTGCTTCATACATTGATCTGGTCCATTGCTGATCAGTTTTAAATTCTCTATCAGTCATTGGTTTAATATATGTGCCATTATGATCTTTGGCATATATTGTTTCTCCGGTGACCTCATCTTTACGACCGTAATACTGAGCAACCTTTCTCTTGCCTGTCTTTTTATCAGGCTTACCATACTCAACATCAACAACAGAATATTTATTGCCAACATTGTCTTTATATACATTAGCCTCTGGGCCATTTGACTGTTGCTCAAGATAGGCTTTTCTTCTTTCATTTTTAACCTTATTCCTTTCTTCGGTTGCTTCTCTATACTTTTTAAAAGTAACTGTGTCTTTTACGTTGCTTGCTAAATTGCCAACCTTTTCTCTTAATCCTTGCGTATGAGTAGCCTTAGCTAAAGTATCAGCGCCTCTACTAACAGTAGTCTTAATACCGCCCTGAATACCGCTTTTAGCAGTATTGTATCTACTAAACATTCTTTCACCAAACTGACCAATTTTTTCTTTACGCGCAGCTTGACGTTCAGACTGAAAAGCTCTCCAACGATCAGTAACAGGGCTACCCGCCCATTTACCCATATCTTTTAATTTAGTAATTCCGCCGCCTGCAATGCTTCCAGCAATTCCACCAATTTGTTTGGTGACCATTAAACCTCCCATTAACATACCAATAGCAATGACAAACTTTAACATTTGGTCAGGTGTGCCAATTCCTGATAATCCCGCTTGAGGAGCTGATAGTTGCCCAAAGGCTGCACTTTCATTGGCTGTTTGATTTGGTTGAGGAGTATTACCGAGAATACTACTGCCCGTACTAGTAATACTTACGGCCGCAAAAGATAACCAGATAAAAAAAGCTAAAACCGGACCAGCAACAACGTTTTGTATAAATTGATCCCACCACTGCTTTGAATATTTTTCAGTGGCCGGCAAAACCATTAAAAGATATGCTAAAGGAGATAAAACAATATATATCCAAAGCATGACTATTCTCATTATTAAAATAAATAAAATAACTACTATAACAACAGTAGCAATAATTACATATAGAAAAGCTAGAACATAACTACTAATAATAGATAAAACAGTGGCATTCTCCGGAGTTGTTGAAGTAATGTTTAATAGATTATTAGTACCCAACATTGCTGTTAAATTACCTGGTCCGATATCTCTAAAGCCATTAACAAAAGTCAGCATTATTACCTGAGCAAAATCAATAATTACTCCGCAAATGAGCTTTGAAAAATTAATAAAAATTGCTGCCAAAATAAATTTTGGCAACAGTCTTTTCATGCTATAACTTTCACGATTAAGGGTTGTTGCAAAAGCGATAACTAGAAGTATTAAAATAAAAAACATGTTACAGAGATCTCTAACAATAACCCAACCTGTAGTAACAGCACTAGCATTTATAAAATCATTATACTGAGCCACCCAAATAACTAAATAGATTAAAACCATCAGTATAAAGCCAATAGCATAAACCATTATCGCAAACATCCAAGTAAATGGGAGAGCTACAACTTCTTTCCACCCAGCGCTTACTGGAGAAACAGCAAATATAACAAAAAATAGTGCAACAAAAGTCGCTATTGATATTAATTTACTATTTTTATTAAAAAATTTCATAAAAATTAACCACCAATTAAACCAACAACTAAATTAACTAATTCCCCGGCAGCGCCCACTAAATAGCTAGCTGCACCAACAGGATCTTGAACAATGTAAATTATTAATATATAAAAACTAACTTGCTGCATTAAAGAAAATAGAATAATAGCATCAACAATAATAAGAACCGCTGACTCTAATAAGCCCATACCCGCTTCAGGAAGACCAAACAGAGATTTCATTGCTCCTTCTCCTCCGCCAGAGCCAGCGCCCTTAGCAGCATCTTTAGCAACAGTTGATTCTGTCTTAGCGGCTGCCCCTCCTACCTTACCAGTTCCGCTTTTTCCGCCTAACCATTCATGACCTAATTTACAAAAAAGCTTTTCTCCAAAAACCCAGCGACAGAAAACATGAAAATTTATATATAAAAGAGTCAAACCAAAACTATCTATAATGTTTAACCATGACTTTTGTAAAAGCTCGCTCGTCGCCATACTTATAGGCATTGTCATAGCTTCTTCTATGCCGCTTGCCAATTTTCCGCCCGATGATTGTTTTTGCAAATTCTTGTAATTCCTAGCCCGATTCTTTAAAGAACCCATTGTGCTAGCCATGTCATCAAAATTCTTTCCCCATTTCTGCTTTTGTTTTAAATTCAGTCTGTCATTAGGGGTAAATTTTGAAGAAAGTCCACTACCATTCATTTGCATCTGACCTTGACTATGCTCCCGCTGCCTAATATTCCACTCCTGTTTAGCTCTTCTTAAGCGTCCGCTTATACCAGCCTCTGAAGCAACTGAATTATAAGCATTAAACTGCTCCATTGAACCAGGACTATATGAGCCTATATGAATAGGTTCATTTTCATTGTCAATATTATTATTTTGCAAAGAATCTTGCCGAAATTGCCCGCTAGCCTGAGCCTGTTCTTGCGGGCTTATAAAAGGTTTTCCCCGCAAGTTATTTTTTTCAGTCAATGCCATACGAGCTTAGTATAAGATAAGCTTAGTATAACATATTTTTCATTTTTCCACCAAAAAATCAGCCTATTATTAGGCTGATTTTTATTATTTTTGGCAATAGATAATTATTCTGGTCGCATGATCGGGAAAAATAGAACTTCGCGTATAGATTTTTCATTAGTATAAAGCATCACTAATCTATCAATTCCAATACCAATGCCACCCAAAGGCGGCAATCCGTATTCTAAAGCCTCTAAAAAGTCTTCATCCATTGGATGAGATTCTTCATTGCCGGCTCGCATAGCCGCTTGTTCGTTCTCAAAACGATCGCGCTGTGTTCTAGGATCAATAATTTCAGACCAACCATCACCAATTTCTTTTCCATTAACATAACATTCAAATCTTTCAACTAAATTGCTTTTACTGCGATGAGTTCTTGATAAAGGAGAAACTTCTTTAGGATAATCAATAATCCAAATAGGTTTAATCAACTTATCAGTAACCAACTTTTCAAAAATATCCATAATCATTTGTCCGCGAGTTGCCATTCCCCTATTTTCAACTTCATTAGCTTCGCAAACTTTTTTAAGCTGTTCATCAGAAAGCTCATTAACGTCAATATCTGCATATTGCTTAATAGCTTCAGCCATTGGTAAACGTGGCCAAGCATAATCAATATCAATATTACCTTCATCACTAGGTAATTTAGGAGAACCAAATAATTTAGTAGCTATAAATTTATATAACTCTTCTGCCCTATCCATCATAGTTGAATAATCAACGTAAGCCTCATACCATTCAATCATTGTAAATTCCGGATTATGCGTTTGATCAGCGCCTTCATTGCGGAAATTTTTTCCAATCTCATAAATTTTTTCATAACCTCCGACTACTAATCTCTTTAAATATAATTCCGGTGCTACTCTTAAATACATTCCCATATCATAAGCATTGATATGAGTTTTAAATGGTCGAGCGTTAGTTCCGCCGTATAAAGTTTGCAAAACCGGAGTTTCAACTTCTAGAAAATCTTTTTGATTTAAAAATTCTCTAACATAAGAAATTATTTTTGAACGTAATTTAAAGCGCTCAAAAACTTCTCGATCAGTAATTAAATCTAAGTAGCGTTTACGATATCTAGTTTCTTTATCTTTTAAACCATGAAATTTATCAGGCAATGGTCTGACTGATTTACTTAATATTTTCCACTTAGAAACTAAAACTGATTCTTCCTCTCTTTGAGTAAGAAAACGCTTTCCGCTAACACCGACAAAATCTCCAACATCAACCATTTTCACAAATAATTTAAATGATTCGGCGCCGATCTCGTCGCTTTTAATAATAATCTGCATACTACTGGAAACGTCTTGCAAAACGCTAAAAATTATTTTACCAACAACGCGCTTAGAAATAAGACGACCAACAATCGCCACTTCAGTATCGAGCGGTTCCTTTAAGGCCTCTTCTATTTTATGAGTCCTTTCGCCAACAACAGCATAAGGTTCGATTCCGTAGTCCTCTAAAATCTTTATTTTTTGGAGGCGGATCGCCCTTTCATCGGCAATATTTTCGTATACGGGGACCTGAGACATGAAAGTAAATTAATAATTATATATCTTAATTTTGCCTGAAAACCAGCTAAAAAGCAATATAAGTAAATATTATTTTTTAAGCGCCAATTGGACCTGTTCTTCTATAAATTCTGGGAAAGACTGACCTAGAGCGGCGGCTTCTTTAGGGCAAAGGCTAGTAGCCGTCTGCCCGGGAATAGTATTAATTTCTAGAAAATACAATTTATTACGCGAAAAAATAAAATCAGATCGCGTTAAACCTTCGCAACTAAGCAATTTATGGGCCTTTTTACTAATAGACTCAATTTTTTCTTTAAGGTCTAAAGAAATTGACGCCGGACATATTTCCTTAGTTAATTTTGAGAAATATTTCTCTTTATAACCGAACAACCCCTTTCGTGGAACGATAATTTCTATAGGAGGCAAAGCGCGAAGTTCATCTTCTTGATTACCAATTACACCGCAGCTAAATTCGCGACCAAGAACATATTCCTCAATCAAAACAGCACTGTCTTCTTTAAAAGCTTTAGTAACACACTGATTTAATTGAGCTTTATTATGAGCAAGAGAAACTCCAACACTTGATCCTGAAGCATTTGGCTTAACAATACATGGGAAGGAAAAACTTTTTATGATTTGGTTATTTCTAAAAATTATTTGTTGTTTTGGTATTAATATTCCAGAAGCTTTAACTAGCATAGAGCATAACCTTTTATTCATGGCAATAGCACTGGCTGCCGGACCAGAGCCAGTGTAGCGAATATTATAAGCATCCAATATTGTTTGTAGAGTTCCGTCTTCACCAAAAGCGCCGTGTAATGCTATATAAACAACGTCTGATTTAAGTTTTGAAATTTTACTTACGGCTAAAGCAGCTGTTTTTATATCAATAATATTAACCCTATATTTTGAGGGTGATAAAGCTTTAGCGACCTGATGCGCCGTCAAAAGGGAAATCTCTCGTTCATTAGAAAAACCACCAGTAAGGATAGTTATATTGACTCTATTACTCATAAGCCAGTTCTATATTAACTCATTAATTCACATGAAATATAATTAGAAATTAGCAAAGATTCTCTTTTCCTGAGCCTTTATAAATACATTACACCCATTAGGTAAACATATTTGTGGCGCCGTATGACCAAAATCTAAGTTTTGAATAATAGGAATTTCTTTGTTATAGTTTCTTACTGCTTTAATAATAGCCTCTCTTTGTTGCTTACGATATTCAGTCTTCTCAAAGGCATTAAACTGTTTATCAAATTCCCAAGCTTTTGGACGACCTATCATAATAGCCCTAACCCTTTTTAAAATCCCTCTCTCACCCAAAGCTCTGAATACTCGAAAAACATATGGAGCCGAAGGAATCTCTTCAGAGCTTTCGGCAAACAAAATTATTTCTTCAAAATCCTTTAACGTTGGTAAGGCAATATTATGTCTCAATATCTCGTCGATTGATTCGATGCACCCACCCCAACTTATACCTTCGACATCAACAGAATTATTATTATCCCAAATCCACCCTTCGTTTGTTTCGTATGTCCTTTCTTTATTAACAGTTGAGACATCACCCCAGTCAAGACCAATGTCATTATATACTGGACTCGCCATTAATTCTTTCTTCCCTTTTTCAAATAAAGCATAGCGCAAATAATTAGAGGTAAATTCATCCATGTGCCCCTGCATTGCGAATTCAGTAAATAAGGCGCCTCCGTAGAAAGACGGGACGCCATTTAACCACAAGAAATTTTCAAAATGAGAATTATCACTAAAACCAAAATATGGCTTAGGGTTATTGATAAAAGGTTTATTTGGCAGGTTCTTTATGTAAGTTACCTGGTCATCGCCCCCAAGAGAGCTGATCACTGCTTTAATTTCTGGATCAGAAAATGCGGCAATCAAATCAGCGCTACGTTCTTCTGCTGAGGCGCCAACTTTAGAGGTAGCCGGATAGCTTACGGGTTCCAACTTAAAAACTTCACGTAAGCGAAGACATCCCAATTCGTAAATATGAGGCCATTTTCCGGGTGCAGCAAAAGAAGGTGAAACAATTGCTACCTTATCACCTTCTTTTAGTTTAGTTAGATTTTGGAATTGCATAAATATCTAGATACCCAGCTCTTTTTTCTGTTCATCTGATATATCGCAAGGCGCTCCCATCATTAAATCCTTGCCATCGCCAGTCTTAGCAAAAGGAATAACTTCTCTAATATTATCTTCATTTTCTAAAATCATCAAAAGTCTATCTAAGCCCCAAGCTATACCTCCGTGTGGTGGCGCGCCAAACTCAAGGGCTTTTAGCATATGGCCAAAATTATTATTTATTCTTTCTTCATCATAGCCCATAATCTCAAAAGTTTTTCTTAGAGCTTGTGGTTTATGATTTCTTAAACTTCCTCCGCCGATTTCTGAACCGTTTAAAGTAATATCATATTGCGTACTAAGAATTTCGCCGATATTTTTCCCCTTCATAAAGTCTTCAAAAGATTCTGCCTTAGGCATTGAAAAAGGATTATGAGTGAAGGTCCATTCTCCAGTCGCGTCTATATTATCAGTTCCGGTTTTTTCAAACATTGGAAAATCAACAACCCAAACAAATGCTAAAAGATTAGGATCTGATTTATCTTCTCTTATGTCAGGCCTATCAGTTTTGTATTTTGCCATAGCTTCAGCATAAGAAATTCTAGGAAAAGGAACTTCCTGTATTTTTTTGTTTGGATATAATTCTTTGACTATATTTATTAAAAGTCTTTCATTAAGATCAATCACGTCTTCAACATCAACAAAAGACATTTCTAAATCAAGCTGCGTAAATTCGGGCTGACGATCGCCCCTAGCATCCTCATCTCTCAAACATTTAGCAATTTGAAAATATTTTTCAAAACCAGCAACCATTAAAAGCTGCTTATACTGCTGCGGTGATTGCGGCAATGAATAGTATTCGCCTTTCCAAACTCTAGAAGGCACAATAAAAGAACGAGCTCCTTCAGGAGTTGGCGCTGACAATAAAGGAGTTTCAATTTCTCTAAAATATTCATTCTCTAAATACCTTCTTATATAATTTTCTAACTTATAGCGATTAACTATATTTTTGTGCATTCTTTCACTGCGCAAATCAAGATAGCGATATTGAAGACGCAACGATTCATTAACGGCTTTAGTGTCATCATTAATAGGAAAAGGCAAAACTTCAGATTCGTTTAATATTTCTATATTTAAAACCTCAAGTTCAATGTCGCCGTTTAAAATATCTTCTTTTCTGTCTTTTTCTGGTCTAGGGTTAACTTTGCCATTAACCTTAACAACGTATTCATCACGAAGGCTTTTACCGATTTCAATCGCTTCGCTTTTAGGTAAAATTATCGCTTGTACTAAGCCGGTTGAATCGCGTAAATCTAGAAAAACCATTTTGCCCTGGTCACGTCTAGCATTTACCCAACCAAAAACATTAACTATTTCGCCCTTTTTATCAGACAAATCTTTAATATAAACTCTTGTATTCATATATTTGTATATAAATATCATTAACTATTAAGACCGGTTTGTCAAATAAAAACAATTCATAAAAATATTCTCCTCTTTACTACTAAAGTAGGCGGGCTTAAAATAACACTATATGGGGAAAACTAAATTATCTAATATAATACGGAGTCTTAAAAATTATCCACAAATAGTCGGCGTATTTACTACGGGTTCAAGCTCGAATAAGTTAAAGCCTTATAGCGACATTGACCTAGTAATTATTCTTAAAAAAAATTATGAAAAAATTAAATCTATATATACTAATATAGATGGACATTTTGCTGATATTTTCTTTTTTGATATTCCCTTTCTTGAGCAAATAAAATTAAACAAAAACTTATTAGCCAATAGCTTTAAGGGGATCTTTATAACCTGGCTAAATAAGGGCGTGATTCACTATGATCCAGTAGGTGCTCTTTCTAAATATAAAAAAACCTTCTCAAAGAAAAAGATGATTATTAATGATATTGAAAAACAAGAATGTTTAGTAAAAATTAATTATAACTATATAGCCAATAAACGCTATTATGGTGCTCCTAATAAAATCTATTTGCAAGCCTTACAAATTCGTTTAGCTTATAGCGTCATTGAATTATGTACTGCCTATTGCACTCTAAGAAATATAGCATGGCGCGGAGAGAAAGAGTTCATTAGTTATTTAGATAAGCATGATAAAAAATATTTAAAAAATCTGCTAGGCTATTTTGGTGAAAAAAATTTCAACAGAAAGTTTAACTCCTATGAAAAGTTGTTTTCCATGACATTGACTCCTAAATACAAAAAATGGGAGAAAGATTTTTTTATTATAAATAGTAATCAAAATTTAAGTACTACAAAGAAGGCTGCGATTAGGAAAATGCTAGAATAAAGAGGAGAACCCTGTTTGTTATATAATCTATCCATACAGATTGAAGAAGTATATATCCCGCCTATTTTGTTGCAATTGTTCTGGAAGCACCGTGCTTCTGTGGATTTTCTGACCCAGCATGATATTCTAATAAAAACCCCTCGGCTATCTTGCGATAACCCAGGGGTGATATAACAAAAAATTAATTTATAAAAGTAATACTTGGATCAAGTCTACTTCTTATCACTTTAATATTATTTGAAAATTTTGAAATTAAACTATCAATCGTGTCGTTTACCTCTTCTGTATATATTATTCTATCTATACATTTATCTAAACACAATTGGAACATATCAATGAACATGTTACTGAGTTTTTTTTGAATATCCACCGCTCCCTTAACATGACATTGTTCATGTTTCTGAACATCTTTATATAATATCCAAATATCCTCGGAAAAATATCTATACTTCGTCTCAAATGCCGTGCTAAAGTTACGAATATTCTTAATTAATTGATTAGTTTCATAAAAATAATAGCCAGTACAATCATCCTTCAAAAGAACACATTCTTTCTCTATTTGTTTAACAAGTGGCGTCCCGGGAATAACATATAATTCATTAAACAACTTATCAAATTGCACTCTTCCTATAGCCCTTAAAAGATTTAGGCTGCTAATTATATCTTCATAATCTGTCCACGGTGTTACCATCATGTACCCATATTGATAATTAATGCCCATTTCTTCAAGAAGACTGGTCGCGCTAAGAATATTGGCAACCGACGTATATTTTTTCATATTGCCGAGAATTTTCTCGCTACCAGACTCGATACCTAAATATACTTCCTTTAAACCAGCCAGTTTTAACGACTCTAATATATCCCTATTCTTAATGTCTACGACCCTGGCTTCAATATATAATTCTATCCCTGGGAATTCCTCGGTTATAAGCGAACTTAATTTCAGAATCCTTTCTGAATGAACTTTAGAAGATGAACCAAAAAAATCAGGATCAATAAAGCGATATTTAACATTGTTTGGATAAATCTTTCTTAATTGAAATATCTCAGAAACAATACTTTCAGGCGAACGACCTCGCCATCCAAGTTTTTTATTAGCTTGGAAATGAGGTCCCACTGCACAAAAACTACATCCTCCGAAACATCCGCGACTACCTTCAATAACAATTTCAGTATTATTTTGATCGGAATATCGCTTAGGAAGCGGCAACGTATCTAAATTTGATATAACTGGCCTATTACTGTTTATTTTAACTGATCCATCACTTCTTCTTGTAACGATATTTTCAACATCAACAAGAGATTCTTTTAGTTTGACTTTTTCTACTAATTCTACAATAGTAACCTCACCCTCACCTCTCGCAACCGAATCAACAAATAAAAAATTGTTTAAAACGGCTATTGGTTGTAAAGACGGAAAATACCCACCCATGCAAATGTGCATTAGATAATTAGGAGAACCCAGTGCTTCTCCTAATTGTTTTATCCAAGATGAAGATTCTTCCGAGATTACTGATATACCAAGAAAAAATGGTTTAATTTTCTTAATATTCTCAGCAACTACTTCTGGCAATAGATCATTCATTCGCGCATCAATGATTTCTACTTGATAACCTTGTTTTTCAAGCACTGCTGCAAGATAACTTAAAGCTAAGTTCTCGTCATTAATTTTAGCTGAACGATACGACCCTAAAGTGTTAGGACCAACTAACACAATGTTCTTATCCATTATTTATTCTCCTTACTAAATTTTTTAATTTAACTTAAATGTAAATGCTTCTCCTTACTAAATTCAACAAAATTGAGCTTCTTAATTAGACTCATATTTTTATTTACATCCTCTCTTTTTATTCTCCAGATCAATTTGCATCCCAGGATTTCAGCTAGTCCGCTAACTTTATCAGCAGCTAAAGATAAATTTTTTGAATCGTTTGTCAGATTAACTAAATAATCTATCTTGTAGAAACCCATACTGTAATAACTAATTCCCATGTAAACTAATACTCTATTCCCAGAAGAAATAACATAGTTTTTGTAGGACAACCCGGCTAACTGAAGTTTCAGTGAATTTGATGGAAACAAGACTTCTGTCGTTTTTTCTGAAATCTTCGCTGCCATTTTAACATCATCTTTGCCCATTAATCTTATGTCTATATTGTTAACGCAGTTCAGTTCTTTTTCATGAAAGAACACTGACCAGTAGTGAATTTCCTTAACTAAAAATTTAGTTTTAACTAGATTAACCTGATCATTATTGAAGGTCACTATCTCTGCTCGTCCACTAAATGATAGCTGATCTAACAAAATACTATAATCAGATGGACTGTCTGCACTTATTATCACATAATCTTCATAATCAATTTCTTTAAAAAACTCAGGTAAAGAAACTCTGATCATAACACCTATTATAGCTCCGGAATCTGAATACAATATATATCTGTCTGGCCTCTTAAGATATTTATTTGACTTAAACACTACTCGATCTTTCTCGAGCAATATATGTTGTGCAAGACTTCTAAAACTTATGCCTTCATAACATGATTTAATATGAGGATTATTCGGCTGATTCACTGACAAATAATCAAGCCCCAAAAAATAATCTTTATCATAATAAGTCACTTTTTTTAATTTATTATTTTGATAAATCATTTTTATTTCTCCTGTTTAATTTTTTTAATTGTAAATGATCTTGCCTTCTTAAAACTACCAATCGTCTACTATAGTATAAAAATGCCCGAATTGTCAAGCATAGATACTTATGCTCTTTTTAACCGAAAGACGTCAAATTATATTAATTTATTATAAAGACTTTAAAATTGATAGATTACTATCTTAGAACCAGAGTCTTTGGTATATGCGGACAGACTTTTGGCTCAAAGTTATCAGCCACTTTATCAAATTCATTTTTAAAATCTATCAATTGAGCCATTAACTCTTCAACATACTTTTTATTAAAATAAGGAGAAACTAAAAACATTTTTAATACCCCTAATTTGATCCCCTTATCAGATTTTTCATATCCCGAAACATAATCAATGGCGAGAGGACTGCCACCCACTATTTGCTTCTCTAATAAAAATAAATAGAATTTATGATTATATGTGGCAATTTTAGTTACTGCCTCAATACTAGATTTTTTTATATCCTCATAACTATCTTTGATGTTTGGCGGGATCACTATAAATAGTATTACAAAATTTTCATCGTCAAGATTTACTACCCTAAAATCACTTAACTTATTAAAATTAATTTTTATCATCTCTGAGCTGGTTACTAACCCTGATATTATTTTTCTAAAGCCAGACATGCCTAGAGATTTTAAAGCGACCAAGGCAGACACGGGGCCATTAAGTGCCCGTGACGATTCTAGGGTATAAGTAAATGGAGAATAATTGCCAAACTGTAACTCTGAAAATTCCGGTTGCTTTGATGTTCCTAGATTATCTATAATACTTTTATCTTTTGCAATGAAAACACTAGATAAGTATGGACAAAAACCCGTCTTGTGAAAATCCACACCAAAAGAATCGGCGTATTTTATTTCCGATAATTTATCATACATACTTTTTAATTTGCCTAAAGCTAGTCTATCAATTTTTTCTGGATTTTTCTTAAAATCATAATCCATAAAAAATAACCAGACCCACCCTATAACAGAATCTACATGAAGGTGAGGTTTATAATTCAAGTTAAATTTTTTAACGAGTTCATCTCGTAATATCGACATCTTTCTAATTGGATCAACTGTATTATGTAGAGTAGTCCCACCATTAACTATCATACAAGGTATCTTCCCACCGTTCTTAATAAATGAGGATGTAATTTTTTCTGCTTGTACTAAATCAATCATTCCAGAATTATCTAGAGGCAACCTCAAACAACTAGACTTACCTAGCCCCAGCCAATCGCAAATCTCAATATGGCATGGATGACCCTGCTCACTTGATGTTATGGCAACCTTACCACTTATACCCTCTTCTTTAAAATTAGAGTTTAATTTATTTAAAGAAATTTTTACGGCATACATGTTGGTGCCCTTTCCTCCAAAAGTGAAGACTCCAAAGGATTTTTTCCAATCCCAATTTACTAGAGTTGTTAAATGTTTAACTACTTCCAGCTCAGCTACACATAAGCCTCCACAAGACACATCAATTGCTAAATTTGGATTAAATATCATCGTCATTGCAGTAGCAGCGATTGCAGGTATCAATGGTGGGGGTGTTATATTAATCATTGTACCTGGATGATGCCACCTGACCGCCCCCTTAAACAACTTCGAAACATCGGCCATCACTTTTTTGGGGCTTTGACTTTGTTCTGGAATAATTGATGTTTCTAAAAAATCTATATATTTACCAGAAACTACTCCAGGTATTCTAGATTGGCTACTTTTCCCTAATTTTTTTATTGCTTTATCAAGCGTATTGATTTGGCTCAAAAGTTCTCCGATACCATCATCTCGAGGATCAATAAAATAATCGTTTAATCTTAATCTCTTCTTCATAAATTAGACAACTTTTATAAAAAATCTTTTACCTTTTTGTATAATATCACCATTTTTAACAGTTGCCTGCACATCATCAACTATAATATCATTAACTTTAACCCCTTTTTGTTCAATTAATCTTTTTGCTTCAGACTTAGTAGTTGATAATCCAGATTCTATTAAAACTGAAACGATATTATAATCAGTAAAATTAATCTCTGGTATACTGTCTGGAACTTCTTTCTTGCTGAAAGTTTTTATAAAATAATCTTTAGATTTTTCTGCATCATCTTCCGAATGATAAATTCTAACAATCTCACAAGCCAGTTTCATTTTATAATCTCTAGGATTGCCTCCGGCCATTATTTCATTCTTATATTTTTCTATCTCCGCCAAATCTACTCTAGTGGTTAAAACAAAGTACTTTATAATAAGATCATCATTCAAGGACATTACCTTACCAAACATTTCATTTGGTTCATCAAGAAGATTAATAGTATTACCCCAGCTAGAACTCATTTTCCTGCCATCCAAACCTTCAATAAGTGGGTTTGTTATAATGTCTTGCGGTTCCATTTTATAATATCTTTGTAATTCTCTACCAGCAAGTAAATTAAATCTTTGATCAGTCCCACCTACCTCAACATCAGCCTTAACCGCTACAGAATCGTAACCTTGCATTAAAGGATATAACAACTCACGTAATGATATACGCCTGCCTAAATCTAATCGTTTTCTTATATTTTCCCTTGCAATAAATTCACTCAAAGAAAAAACATCAGCTTGTTTACATATCTCATAATAATCTAATTTATTTAACCACTCACTATTATAATATATTTCACATTTCCTTATATCAATAATTTTTTCAGCTTGCTCAATATAATTTTTAAGATTACTCTTAATTTCTTTTTCGTCCAACATTGGGCGTTCACTATTTTTATCCGAGGTGTCACCTATAACACCAGTAAAGTCACCAATTATTAGAATAATCTTATGGCCCATTTCTTGGAAGTCCCTTAATTTAAACAATGGAACAGCTCGACCAATGTGAATATTGGGACTAGTTGGATCTATTCCTAATTTAATACGAAGCTGCTCTCCGCTTTTTAATTTTTTTTCAAGATTATCTAAATCTATTACCTCCTCGACTCCTCGAGATAATATTTGTTTAATATTCTTTGAATTTACATTAGCTTGCATAATTTAAAAATTATTCTTCACTAAATCATTTACTTCATCTAGTATACCATCAACATTCGCATAATTCCATGAACCAAATCTTCCAATAGTAAAGCAGTCAAAACTCTCCAAATAACGTCTTATTTCATTAATTACGCTAACTAAATCGAGAATCTGAACTGGATAAACATAATCAAACATATCTATTTTCGACTGCTTAATATCGCTATCCATTTTAATTAATTCTAAATCTTTAAGCAATCTTTTGCAATTTTCTATAATCTCTTGACTTAACGGTAAATCGCCTTTTTCTCTATAAGAAATCTCAAGGGAAATTAACGATGAATCTTCTTGCCTGAAAGACGAGCTTGAGTTAGAATTGATTATAACTCTTTGAGCAAAGTATTTTTTGTCTGGTATATATACTCTCTGAATATCTGTTAAATTTTTCTTCACAAGAAAGGTAACTAAGCAAGTTGATACTTTTTTTAATCGGCCCACTGCATCAATTATCTTTTCGTCATCAATTTTAGCTATTTTTCTTATGAATAAATCAACCGGAAGAGTTGAAACAAGTTTTTTGTAGTGATAAATTTTATTATCCTCGGTAAATACTAATTTTTTATCGAGATCAACTTCCATGATCTCTGAATTAAGCTTAAGTTCAGAATCAAGACTTTTTATAGCACCTACAAACAACTCCTCAAATCCCCCATTACTAGGATAACAAACATATTCATTCGAACTATAATTTTTTTTACCAGCAAATAATAAGCCTCTTAAAAATTTAAATGGTCCCGAAGAAACACGACTTACCCAGTTAGTTGAAATATGTCTCAAATCAATATTCCAAACTTTTTCATTATAAGGAAACAAAAAATATTTACAGACTTTTTCGCCAAAAGTTGCTTGGAGCCAATCATATAAATTATCTGCTTTTATTCTTGGACGAGCAAGATAGCTAATAAGACATTTTAACCTAACCTTAAATGGAGCATAAAATAAATGCATTTGAAATGGGTGTGGCATCTTCTTACTAAACACAAAAACCTTAGCATTCCTTTTTTGACAGTAGATTCTCTTAATATCGATAATCTTCTGCAAACGGCCAGGGGCCTCTATTGCTTTCATATGAAGTGCGTGTGCTCCTATGTCATAATAAAGATTGCCAATCTTGAATGACCGGCATAAACCACCAGCACGATCCTCTTTTTCTAAAATATAAAAATTATTTTCCCCCTTTTCTTCCAAACTTAATCCTAGAAAAATACCAGAAATTCCAGCGCCCATTATTAAAACATCAACATTTATTACATCTTCATTAGTATTAATATTTCTTTTATTTTCTATTACCATTTTATATATATTACAAAAAATAATTTATTTGTATTTATAAAACTCTTTATACCATTCTGCAAATAAATTGACAGCTTCTTCTATTGGGATTTTTGGCTCCCAGCCTAATATTTTTTTTGTATGTTCAATATCAGCAAAAGTCTCCAAAACATCGCCTGACTGCATGTCTTGATAATCTTTAATAGCCGGCTTACCAAATACCTTTTCTAAACAACTTATAAAATATTCTAGCTCAACTGGTTCACTATTACCTAAATTAAAAATCTGATAACCATCTGGCTTATCAAGTGCTAATATAATACCATCTACTATATCGGTAATATAGGTAAAATCGCGACGCATTTTACCAAAATTAAAAACCTTAATAGCCTTGCCCTTAGTAATGGCATTGGCGAATAGTATTGGTGCCATGTCGGGGCGCCCAAAAGGTCCTATAACAGTAAATAATCTTAATCCAGTCGCATTAATACCAAAAAGATGATGGTAGCTATAGGCTATCAATTCGTCTGATTTTTTAGTAGCTGCATAAAGTGAAATTGGCTCATCAACCGGATCATCAACTGAAGACGGTGCTTTTTTATTATTACCGTATACAGAACTAGAAGAGGCATAAACAAAATCTTTAATTTTATTATTTCGTGCTGCTTCTAAAACATTCACAAAAGCAATTAGATTTGCCCTAACATAATCCCCTGGATTAATTAAGCTATAGCGCACGCCAGCCTGAGCGGCTAAATGGCAAATTTTATCAATCTTATTTTCTTTAAATATTAAGTTGGTAAAAGACTCATCGCTTAAATCTCCCCGATAAAGCTTAAAAGTAGTAAACTCTTCTAAAATTTTGTTTCTAGCTTCTTTAAGACTAGGATCATAATAATTATTAAAACTATCAACACCGATAACATTCGCCCCTATTTCTAAAAGCCTTTTGGCAGTATGAAAACCAATAAAACCAGCACTACCGCTAACTAAGATTGTTTCATTCCTTAAATTAATCATTTAATTTTTATTTATAAATTTTAATATAATATTATTTAACCCAACTTAAAAACTATGAGGCATTTTACAATAACGCAAGGACCAATAGATTAAAATAATCGACGGTTCGAACCCATCAAGATTTAACTATTTTTTTAATTATGGAATCCACAAATAACCTAAAAGCCGACCGATTTTCTTTTCTATAAATTATCTTTGCTCCTAATAAATGCCCCTTGGGACAAGTTAAAGATTTTTTGGTAAGCGTAACCCTCTCTTTACTAATTTTATCAATATATATTCTACGCAAATTATCAGGGCCATCCTTTTGATATAAACAGATATGACTCCCACAGCTCTCACAAGAAATATCTAGAAGCCGAGAATAGCCCCCTACTCTTTTTAAAACGATCATTTTTAAATTTCGCATTCATCATAAATTCAAATACTAAGACTACTTAATGGGATTGAATTTTATTCATTTAGTGAACAGTTATATTCTATCTATCTTATAAGAAAATATCAACAAAAACTTCATATTCCACACTATTACCGTTCCTATGCCCTCTTTCTCCTATAAAAATCAAGATCCCTATAATAGCAAATTTCAATCAAGGGCATTTATAATAAGTTTAATTATTTTATCTAAATCGAAATCATTATTTTTATATATTTTTTTACTTAATTTACTAACAATTATTTTATGCTCCGGATAACCAATAGATTTATATTTAAATATTTTTAACCACTCTGGAGAATTTTGTATTAAATTATTAAATATTTCTGATACATTCCAGACATAAAAATTGTACTTAGGATTTTTATATTTAGGATATCTATAATAAAAATAGTCAAAAAACATAAAATGTAAAAGTTCGTGAGCAATAATAACTTTTACGTACCCACTATAACGATGTTTATAAGGTATCTGAAAAGTTTTGTCATTTAAAAACCTCGGATACATAGTCCATATTGTGGCATATGAAATATATTTTCCTTTGGGCCATTGGCGATTCCTAAAAAGTTTTGTTATCAAAATAAAATAATGACTAGAAATATTACTCCAAGCTCTTTGGTTCTCTACCATACCAGCTTTAATAATATTATTTTCTTTTTTATAAACTTTATATATAAAATCCTTAAGCGCTTTTTTATTTTTAAGTTTATAAAAATCTTTTGTATCAAAATATCTTTTTATGAGTGGATATTTTTTAAAAACCGCCCATGACAAATTCCTTCCGTTGTCATAATAAGCATCCTTAGAGAAAGCTATTACGGTAGATAAATCTTTATTGGGACTAATTTTGAACTTTAACTTAGGATATCTCATAAATAAAAATAGGGTAACGAATATATCGTAACCCTATTATACATTAACTCCTTAAAACATCTCAAATTTAAGTTAATTTTAACTGTTCAAAAGCGTCCCAGACCAGCCATTCTAGAACTTGCTTACTATGATAACAAGCACGTTCATCAAGATTATAACGGTTACCGGTTTTTAGCTCAGCGCTAGCCGGACACCCTCCTCCACAGAAAGCCAAAGCTGGACAATTTAAACATTGGCTCATATTAAAAGGAGTCCTATCTTTCCATTCATTAAATAAAGTTTCCAATAGATTATTATGACTAGAATCGTATACTGAGCAAGGAAAATATTTTCTTGGCTTTACAAAATCTTGACATACTCCAATTCTTCCGTCCGGTGCAATAACTAACTGACGCCCAACGACTCCACAGTCAGCATACATTGGCTCCTGGTTAACAAAGGACCTAACTTTACGCATCATTCTCTCTTCGTAAATTCCCAACCTACGAAAAACCTCGAATGCTTTTATCTGACAAGCTACGGCTTTTTGATAGTAATCATCAGGCAGAAATATATTTGGATTATAATGTAATAAATTTAAGCTAACACCATCAACCTGACTAAATTCTCCTTCGGTAAAAAACTTCAGGAAATTATCAAAGTCATTAACTGCATCAGGCGTTAAGGTTACAGATAATCCAATACTAACTCCGTGCTTTTTTAAAATGCGAAAAGACCTCAATATCTCGTCAAATACTATCAAGTCATTCTTCTTTGGCAACCTATAACGATTGGTTATACTGGCTGGGCCATCGACAGAAAGCCCTACTATCACTTTATTATCTGCGAACCTGTGGGCATCTTCATCGTTTAATAAAACTCCATTGGTTACAATAGCGAGCTGACAACTGGCCGGTAGAATTCCCCGACTTTTTAAATATTTAGTATAGTCGATTGCATCATATACCGCCGAACGGTTAACAAGTGGTTCGCCACCATATAAGTGAATGACTTTATTTTTCTCCGGGTTGCCATATAAAGAAATCTGACTAGCAAAAAGGTCTAATGCTCTTTTTACAGTTTCACTATTCATTAGAGACGGTTTAAAAGTCTTCGTAATTTCTGGTGTTTCTTCAAAACAATAAGAACATTTTAAATTACAACCGTCAGTTACTAATAAATATAGAAGCTCAAGCGTCATATCAGAACGTAATTTTTCGTATATTTCAGAGAAATATAACTCATCAGCCTCCGCACTACTAACAATAAAGCCTTGGGAATTCAATAAATCGAAAGTGTAATCATCGTGAATTACGCCGCCTGATTCCAGATCTTTCATAAAACACTTTAACTCTTTAGTGGGAACATAGACCACGCTAAGAGTCAAAGAGTGAACTAATGCCGATATATTTTCGCGTTTAAATATATGACACCATTTAGAAAATTGCATGGTCTACCTCCTTTAATTATTATTTAATATAAAGGCGTAGAAAAAATTCCTACGCCCCTTTTTCCTACTTCTGATTAAATCGTTGTTTAACAACGCGTACAACCGGTGTAGCAACAATCGATGAAGTCAGAGCTGGGCTTAGGAATATTACCCAGCAGCTTTGTGCGGTCAGGAGACTTAAGCACAAAAGCCTTCGGAATTTCCTTCGGCTGTTTCATAGGACTCCTTTCTTATTTTAAAGTGCATTAATATCACTCAGAATAAGTGATATTGTGTGTATTATCATAAAAAAACACAATAGTCAATAATCATAGTACTGGTCAAATAAAAATCAAGACCCTTTCCGCAAACGCGAAAAGGGTCATATAATCATATGTTCTAAAATTTTCAAATCGTCCTCCTGATTATTTAACAAGGACCATTTTTTTGGTTTCGGAGAAACCGTCCGCCTGCAATCTGTAGAAGTAAGTACCGCTACTTAATTTGCTGGCGTTAAAATCGTACTTGAAAGAGCCTGCGCTTAAAACTGAGTTTACTAATACTTCGATCACTTTTCCGGTCATATCGAATACTGTTAAATTAACATTCGATTTTTTAGGAATTGCGAATTCGATATTAGTAACCGGATTAAACGGATTGGGGTAGTTCTGAGAGAGTTTGTAATTTCCCGGAACTTCGGTCGAGATATTGTGAATACCTACAGGATTGATTGACCTGTAGATAGTACCTGTATCTCCTACCGCCCAGATATAACCGCTCGGGCTGCAGGTTAATGCATTTAAACCAGCCGGTAAATTTGCTTCGGTTGTCCAAGAATCGCCCCTGTTGCCAGTTTTAACAATAATACCTGTACTATTACTAGTTGCTGTTCTACCGACCGCGAAGCCTATTGTTTCATTAAAGAAACAAACATCATAGAGATTATAACCCTGTCCATTAGCTTGAACTAATGTCCAGTTATCTCCTCCGTTTGTAGTTTTAACTATATATCCGCCGTCACCTACAGCAACCCCTGTTGGATAATTCTTGAAGCAGAGGTCATCAAGCACAATGTTTCCAGGTAGTGTATAAACGCTTGTCCAGTTTACACCACTGTTGGTTGTCTTTTTAATAGCGTACATATAATGTAACGCTATCCCTGTCGTGGCATTTGAGAAGTAACAATCGACGAACGGTCCAGATTCATTAACGCCCTTCTTTACCCAGGTTAATCCGCCGTCTTCTGTTTTCAGAAGTGTCGTCGTCTGCCCGGATATATAACCAACCGAACTATTAACAAAAGAGAAGTTAATGAGAGTATAGGTTGTTGGAGACTGAACCTGCGCCCAGTTATCTCCGCCGTTTGTAGTTCTGATAATTCTCCCGAGATTACCTGCGGCTAGACCTGTATTTGCATCAAAGAAATAAACACAATGAATGTCTGAACTTATTCCTGATGATTTAGTAGTCCAACTTACTCCTCCGTTAGTGGTCTTTAAAACCAAACCTCCACTACCGACTATGTAACCCGTATTCGCGTTAACAAACTGTATCGCCATCAAATAATTATAATTATTACCTGATTCTACCTTGACCCAGTCATTATTACCCGCAAAAACGAAGTTAAAATTCAGTATGAAGAGGACTACGGCTACTATTACAAAAAATTTTTTCATGACCAAAAGTCCTTCCTTTTATTTATTATTTATGAAATTTATTTTTATAATTTAATTTTCTTATTCAATTTTTTAGGTGCCTTCCTTAGGCTTTTATTATAACATATATAATATCACTTTTAAAGGAAAATGTCAAATATAACTAAAAAGAGGCTTTTTATGCCTCTTTTTATCAGAAATAAGCGCTAATTATTAGTAATAACTATTGTTACGGGGAATTTATCTCTTTCTACCCATTTTTCCTTACCCCAATTATCTTTTATATATATACGCGGTCTGAGAACACATTTATTATTTTCAGTACATAATTTATCATTGCCTCTATCCAATTCTTTAATATTATTATAGCTCAAATATGTTTTAAACATATGAGGACTATTTTCATTTGGTCTATCATATAGATTACCTTCTTGTAAATCAGTTGATGGAATAATCCCAAGATCATAACCATCCCAGTCAATCATATATTCAACTAAAGGTAGCTGATCGGGATCAATCTTTGAATTAAATTTCAAATCAACATAAGCTCCACCCGAAATAGTGACTGTACCAGAATTACAAACACCACCAACAGGGCAATCATATTCACTAGAGCATGACAATGAAGAATTGTTAGAGCAGGTTCCTGTGGTATTATATTTTCCAACTTTTATATTATATATTCTTGGTTCTATAGAGCAGTAATCATTTGCATAATTAAATGAACTAGAACTACTAATGCGCGGCCTATCTGTAAAGCAAACGCTTCCTGGACAATCGCTATCTCTAGTACAGACATTTCCATTATTTACACACTTTTTAGAATATGTGCACTGTTTAGACAAAACATTATCTAAACCACTATCAGCCACATAAGAAGTTCCTGATAAACGCCAAGCTTCTTTACTTCCAGCAAATATACTCGCGATTATAGACTTTGTATCTTTTGCTTTTGCGCCGTTTTGATATTCGGAAAATTTAGCAGAACTAGTACAAGTAAACCTACTCATAGTATAGTCATTGTTTTCTCCTGCGGTTTCTCCTGCATCCTGATCTTTGGCGATAAATAAATTATTATTGTTAGAATCTCTTTCTACGGCGCAGTGGGTCGTCCCTCCCCAGGGGCAATAACCACATTTATCGCATCCATAAGTCGCTGGGTGGTAACAATCAGCAGAACAATTTTCCCATTCTCCTAAGGCTGCTTTAGTGTGAACCGTACAATTATCTCCTGCATCCTCATAAACATCTAGAAAAGCCGAACAAACAAAATTGTCATTAGTATTTATATAGGGCACACCGCTAGTAGAATTTAAGCTTCCGCTATTAACATACTGCTTTGCTTGCTGATTGTTAAATACCTGAAATCCTCCATAATAAGATCCTGGAGAAAATACTGATGATGCAATAGTTACTGGTCCTCCAGTAGCTGGGGTGAAATGAATCTTGCCAGCTACACCGTTCAATAAATAACCCTCGTTAATCCATCTAGTGCGCCAATATTTACTTTCATCGACCTTAATCACTTTGCTGCAGTTATAGACTGGTTTATCTATAGAATTGCTACTTGGCACATAAAAACTACTACCATAATCATAACTATTTGAGTGTCCAGATATATTATAGCCACCATTAGAAGGACTGAAGCCCGAGGCTAACTGTACAACAGAGCTCTGAGGACATTCCGGCGTTGATTCTAAACAATAATATAAATTGTCTGGCAAGCTAACTCCAGCGCCTTCTTCTGCGCCATCACTAATAATTCTATCTACCGGATACCACATTAAACAGGCGTTTTCATTTTTAGGATCCCATTCTAAACAATATCCTCTCCAACCTTTTTGAGTTATTTTACTGCCTAATTCTTCATACATACAAGACAAAGAATCTGCTTTTGGATATAAACGACAAGAGCTAGGGATATACCACTTATCGTTATCTGAACAATTAGAGCTACTTGTATTAGCGCAACGGTTATTTAAAGCAGCTTCTATTCTTACGTCATCAAAATAAGTACTATCTTTGTCAGCACTCAGTCTAATTTTATATTCACTAGCATTTCCCGTAATAAAACCACCAACTTTTCTAAGCCACTTATTTTTAGTTCCATCACTGCTAGTGTCTATAGCAGTAGCTATAACAACATTAGAATTACTGTCTAATATTTCTATCTTAGCATTTCCATTTTTATTATATATATAAGCAGAAATTATATATTGAGTATTTTGAGACAAATTAACAGTACTGGAGGTTGCTGTCTCTGATTGACCCAGCATAAGAATCGCCTTACCATCAGGCAAAGTAGAATCTTGATAAGTGACGCTTTGCACATCATTAGGTTTAGTCTTAATAGCTCCCGTTGGCGCAGCCCAACTGTTATTATTCAGCTCAAAACTACCATCTGCTATAGTACCCTTAGCACCTTCTTGTCTCATCGCTCCGATATTATACATATCAGCCTTAATTAAGTTACCTTCATATCCAGCTTTTGTATAACCAGTTAAATTAGCAAAATCACCTCTATTACCTAAATTATAAACTAGGTTAGTAGTAGAAACATTTTCTAAGAAATTTTGGCATTCTCCGTTAGGTGATAAGCTATTACATAAACCTACATCAAAGCAAGTCTGTTCATTAGGATTATCAGGGTTAACTCCATAACTACGACAAGCTAACCATTTATCACAAGTTCTATCGGCCTGAACTTTCAATATAACATTAGCATTAAGCTGTCCTAAACTAGACGGTGGGTTTCCGGTTGAACTATCTTTAATTGTCTGATCGGCATTATAAGAAAGACTCTGCATACTACTTCCTTTAACACTTCTTTCATTAAAGAGAACTCTACCAGTCTTAAAATCAACAGTTGTCGGTGATCTATCAATATTCTGTTTTAATTGATAACCAACAATTGCCTTTCTTATTTCTATAGAATGTCCACCACCATCCCAATATCCTCCAGAAACAGTAAATTGACTAAAGCTGCCCGGGGTATTTTCTACTATAAAAAACTCTGTGCTATTTGATTCATTATTAACATTATCCGGCACTGGATCAAAAGGATTTTCGTTAGTAATTAGCTCAAATTGATTTGTGCTTGGGTTAAGTTGATAGAGTTTATTATTACCAACATTCTTAATTAATCCTCCTGCTCCCTTTAGAATATAAAGAGTATTAGGCTCGACTTTAGTTGAGTCTATAATCTGATCAGGGCCCGACCAACCATCTCCAAAAACCTGGTTTTTATCAAGATCATCATAAGTCGGATTAAAGACAATATTGTTATTTATCTTTGATACTGGATCAATGTATTCAGTACATCCAGATTGAGAGGCTGCACATAATCCAGCCCATCCATTACTCGGCTGCTCTATTTCATTACCGCGACCGCCTAAACCAACAGTCTTTGATTTACTAATATTATTTTCTCCGCTAGCACTACATAATATATCATCTTGTACTAGAGAGCAGTTTTGTTGCGAACCACAATCAGAATCAGATGAACATAAGCTCCCTGAGACATTACCTCCGCAACGTTTAACTTTCACTTTAAACCACTCATACTGACTATTAGTACCTTGTTTTAATCGATATTCACAAGCTTGATTACCCGGATCTTTAAAGTAGGCCGTACCGCCATTACTGCTCCATGCCTCGCAACCAACAGCTTCTTTAGTACAAAGACTAGTATTATAAGTATCAGGATCATCTTTTTTATAGATATCTGTATAAGTAATATTGTTAACATAACTTGAAACCTGACCTAATCTTGAGCAACCTTTAGTTTCAGATCCGCAGAACTTATCTTTATCATAAGCAACATTGATAATAGAATCGGCCGGAATATATACACAATTTGTTTCATCAGTATCGCAAACTCCGTTACTATTAGTATCATTATAAAGTTTAGCTTTATAATCACCGGAATTATTAGTATTAATCATTTGCTCACAGCCCGCAGCAGAGTCCTGACATAACTGACTAAAGCTATGAAGATTTACGTTTTGATTATCCGCTAAACTATACTGACTGCAACCTAACATATAACGAGGAGAATAAGCTCCTGTTACAGTTTGGTCGCATTCGTCAGGCGTAGTCCAAGAATCTTTAATTAGATAATAACGATCTGGAACTTTTGTTAATTTAATATTATCTATATAAACAGCTTGAGCAAAATTAATTCTAAGCCTTTCTCCTAAATCAACACCTGACCCATTGCCATCAGAATTATTTGACTGGGCGTTTGAAGGACTGACCTCGTGATCAAGTTTTCCTAAATTAAAGGAATATAATTTCCAATCAGTACCAACATTAACGCCACTAGTTTCAAAAACTGCTGATTGGTTATCTTTGTTAACAAAATCTATTCCAGAAATAAGAACAGAGCTACTGCCTTGAGCTTTAGCTAAGAAACTTATTGTATAAGACTGATCTCTATCAACATCAGTGCCAATAATTTTATAAATATTTGTACCTAACAATGAGTGCCCACCCAAATTCAATGAAGTATTACTTTGGGTTCCGCCGCTCCAGGCTTCAGTCGGTACTTGAGAATTTTCAAAAGTATCATTCAAAACAATTTCAGTATTATTTGCAATATTTCCAGTATATTCTCTGCAGCCAACTTCAGTATTAGAACAAGTTGTTCCTTCTCCTGGAATTGCATAATGAACACATCTATTTTGAGCATTGTCCCAAGTGCCTCCTCCAGAGCTACATTCCTGACTCGAAGCAACTTCTCTTCTATACGGATGACAGTCATCAGAACAGCTTATTGTTCTAGAATATAAATGGTAAGAAACCTCGCCATTTCTATCATAAAATTCACGACAGTCGTGATTGTAACCTATATCATCAGGAGTCTTTTTAAATATATCTTCATTACAAACCAAAGCCTCTTCTTCAGCTGACATTGTACTCGCTGGCTGTTCGCCGTTTTTCTTCAAAGAAAAAACTTTCAACTGATAGCCAGCTTCATCAGAACCTTCCCATGTATAAAACTCTCCGCAACTTGCGGTATCGGGCTTCATACAAGTTCGCAAATAAGAATAATATTCAACTGCTTCTCCGCCTTGATCTAACTTATCTAAATTAGTAAATGCTGTACAACCAACTGCCTGAGCATTACAAGAACGAGCTGTCTGGGGAATAAAATATTTAGAAGCACTGGCCGAAAAATATGACGGCTGCTCAACAAAAGCGTCATAGCCAATACAAGAGCTCGGACAATAATCTTTAGGTTTAACTTTACCGGTTACTTCAATATTTGTAGTTGTTGATTTATATTTGACGCAGCCAACTTCCGTAGCATTACATTTACGAGCAAATTGATAACAAACTGCCGGTGCCGTAGCTTTGTATCTATAATCAGTACCTGATGAAGCATCTTCTTCACTACCAGCCACTCCTCCGCTGGCTTTTTCATAACAAACAGATTCAAGATAATTAGGTAGAAGTTTTTCGTAAATAACATTATTTGCAAAATAATCGCTATAAGTAGTAGAGGCTGTTCCAATGCTTAATTTTATAGCATCAATATAGAATTTAGCTGAGTCATCAGTTGCTTCTATATAAAAATCATTAGCACCGGTTGAGGTTCTATAATAAGTAACAATTAAATTTTGCCAAGAACCATTTGCTGTTGATTCAGCCGATTGTCCATTTTGAGAAGTGCCAAAGCCAGCCCTAACTTTTCCAGATACAACATAAACCATTGCGCTTAATGTATAAAAACGATCATTTTCAAAAGCAAAGCCGGACGGTAATATAGTCGGTGACTGAGAATCCTTTGAATAAATACCTCCGTCCCCTTCTATATATAAACTTTGACTACCATGATCAGACTGATCGTTAACAATGCCCGCCTCTACAGAACCGCTATTAACTTTTATATACCAATGATTATTCGGACTAGGCAAAGTGCCAGAACTATTTAAAGTAGTAGTCTGACAAGTTCCTAAAGCAGTTTGAGCAGAAGCTTGATTAATAAGATTTTTATTATCTAGCCTAGTTTCATTGCCTCCATTATTAATACATTGCGAACCCTCAAAGCTACCGTCGGCAATTAAGTTAGTATCTCCGTCTTCCTGTACTCTAATAAATTGATGACAACCTTCACTATCTGAGTTACATGAAGTAGCATTGTTATTAAGATAACGCGATCCGCTACTGACATTCCATGAAACTGCCGTAGTAGAAGTATTATAAACACCATTTAAAGCATATTGTTTACAACCAACTTGGTTAGGGCCGCAACTTGAAAAATCTAAAGTATTTTCCAAATATGAAACAGTTTTACCGTTGCCGGTAAAAGTTTGACAAGTATTATTTACTGCCTCACATTGATTTTTTGTATTTTCACTAAAAATCCAGCGTCTTTTTTCTTCAGCACAATATCCATAATAAGCACAAGATCCATCATCGTTTTCTTTAATACAAGATTGTTCATCAGCGCAATAATTTTGATTTCTAGTAACGTTTAAACTAGATCTAGTTTCACAATGTCCTTCAGTAGAAACGCTGCAGCAAGTCAAAGGGTCAGCATTACCAATAGGCGAAGGACAATCTGCTACGCAAGCCTTGTCCGGACTATTGGCACAGAATTTTCCCTCTGTAACATATTGGCTATTTTGAACTTCCGGACCATAACCTTGAGCTCCGCAATACATTTTTGAAACTTTCAAAACCCAATTAGGGTCAACTAAGCCAGTGCACCAACTTTGAGGATTTCCACTATTAGCACTGCAGCCACCGTTTCTAACGCTGCCAATTCCGTCATTATAACCAGTGTATTCATCGCAAGGATCAAAACATCTTATTAAATCAATTAACTTAATATCTTGAGTATTGACGTTTGAGTTAGGATCTTTGTTATTTTTTTGTATAAATTGAGCAGCTAATTCCCAACCAACTGGAATAATTCTATATTTTCTTAATATTAATAACGATCTATAAGGATAGCCTTGATTATAAGCCGGCTCTTCATTATTTAAGCCCTTAAAACCAAAAGAATAATCTTTTTTCAAATATCCTTTATCAATAGCATCAATAACAGACATTCTATTAGAAATAGCTGTAGCAAAAGCATCAGTAACAACGCAATTAGTCGGACCTGGTTTATCAGGATTTTGGCAAGTCATTAATTCACTTAAAATATCGTAATCAGTCCTATCACTAAATCTAGCTTCTACTATAGTGCTCAATTTCTTTTCAATTTCTAAAGTTCCTCCCCTTGAACCTTGAGAATACTGATCAAGAGAGCTACCACTACTGCCGCTTCCGCTGTCTCCTATATTATTCATTAATTTATTAAAGGCAGTTAAGGCTAATTGGTTTAAGAAAATGTTGGCAGCATCAACTAAAACGTTTCCAGTATATTTACCAATATTATCAATCAAAAGCTGACTTTGCTGTTCAGCCTTTAGAGATTGATTGTCCGGAGTATCTACGATTTTTTTACTTATTAGATTCTGAGCCCTAATCCAGCCCTTATTTTCCGTACTATCAGCCTGAGTAGCTGATTCTGCTTGCTGCTGTGTTTCAAAGGCCTTACTGAAATAATTAAGAGCGGCTGATAAATCGCTTTCATTGCCTCCTGGATCAAGATATTTACCAACTTTTGCTAAATAAGCTTTATCTTCAACAATAGAAGCAATTTGATCATATTCTGACTGCCAGCTCTTTTTCATATTCCTAAAAGAACAAGAGCTTGTAATATAATCATCTCTTTCAGCATTTAAGCCTAAAGCTATTTTATTTAATGCAAAAATATCTGGTGAACAGATATTTAGGCCTTTTTGATTGCCTACTGTGCCATCCTCATTTCTATTAGTAGCGACTTCTTCAACAAATTGTCCGAATGCGGCGTCCCCCGCGTCAGCCATACGGTCACCTAAAGATTTTTGTTCAAAAAATGGTTTTTGTCCCGAAGCGCCTGAACCTAAATAAGTAGCGTAATCATACGCTAATTGATTAACTGCTGTACGTAAGGTTGTATTAAAAATTTGCGAACCAGTTTTGCCTAATAAATCTTTAACTGTTCGCCAGATAGATGCCGGAATATCTTCAACCGGAATTGCGTAAGCCGGAGGCGTAGAAATTATTATAGTCGCCGCTAAGACAACCGGGAAAAGAATTGAAAGTTTTAATTTTGAAATCCGACGATCTTTCATAAAAAATTATTTCAATATTTCGTTAATAACTTTTGTTAAGTCAGCATCGCTGATTGAATTAACATAATTTTTATCAGCTCCGCTTTGTAACAAAAAATTTCTTAAAGTAGCCGGGTCATTAGAAGAACCAAGAATCTGTTTTAGAGCTTGCTTTTCTTCATCGCTAAGTTGAGATGAACTAGAACCGGTTGAAGGAGTGGCAGTTCCGGTAATAGTATTAGTCGTAGTAACCGTGCTTAAATTATTTTGAGTAGTTGCTTGCGATCCAACATTAGCAGTGGCACAAGTTTGTCCGGTCGGACAATTCGGATCAGAGCCTTTTTGAACTTCATCACGATCATTAATGCCGTCGCTATCCGAGTCATTTAGATAAGGAGAAGTTTTATAAACATTCAATTCATCATAATCGCTCAATCCATCTTGATCAGTGTCTTTATTTTTTAAATCATCGTTAGTATTACTAGTTTGATTTGTTGTTAAAGATTCTGGATTCAATCCTCCGTATAAAGGATTAACAATATTTTTTCTTAATTGCACTACCCACATTAAAATAATAAAAATCGCAGCAATAGCTAAAAGCACAAACGCTGTTTTATGACGTTTGTCAAATTGATCTAACCCTAAAATTTCTTCAAGCCTACTAAATAAAGACATGGCGCTTAAACGGATAATCTAATGCCTTTATTATAACATTTTAAGAAATAAGCGACAATAATTTAAGCCAATCAGATAGCTCTAAATCTTGAGCACGAACCTTTTCTGATAATCCGGCGCTTTTTATCGCCCCTACTATTAAAGAAGTGTCTTGACAAAAACCATTAGATAAATTGGCCTTTAACATCTTTCTTCTAGCGCTAAAGCCTATTTTTATTAGCCTTAATAGCTCTTTGTCGCTATGGCCAATTTTTTTAAGCTCATTAAGCCATTTATCAGTTCTATCTAATCTAATAATAGCGCTATCAACTTCCGGGCTTGGCCAAAAATAATTTTTAGAAACTAATTCTATAATTTTAGCCTCACAATAAATTTGCACTGACAAAGCTAAAACACTTAATTCTCCTTTTTTAGCAACTAAACGCTGGGCAACTTCTTTTTGCAACATTAAAACAAAACGTTGAGGCAAAATATTTTCTTTATTGCCGCCAACAAAATTTCTTAAAAAGATTGAAGTGATTGTATAGGGTAAATTCGCGACAACAACTAATTTATTATTATCAACTTTTTTTATTTCCTTAACCCAATCGTTAGTTAGATTCATTACGTCAGAATTAAATAATTGAACATTATTTATTTTTTCAATTTCTAAACGATTTCTTAAAGCTAAAAATAATTTTTTATCAAGTTCAACAGCAATAACTTTTTTTGCTTCGCTTGATAATAATAAAGTCAAAAAACCTAAACCCGGACCAACTTCTAAAACAGTCTCCTCTTTTGATAAACTAGCGGCTTCAATAATATCTTTATAAATTTTTTCTTCAATTAAAAAATTCTGGCCGCGATTGCGCGACGGTTTTACTCCGTAGAGTTTTGAGAGATTGATTGTGTCTTCGCGAAATGACATTAGACAACAATGTTTACAACTTTTCCTTTAACAACAATTATTTTTTTAATTTCTTTTCCTTCTAACCATCTCTGAACAGCCGGACGAGCCAAAGCTTCTTGTCTTATTTTTTCTTCTGATGAATCATGTGCAATTTCAAAAGTATCACGCACTCTCGCATTAACTTGAACTACTATTGTAGATACTTCATCAACTAAATATTTTTTATCATAGCTTGGCCAGTTTGATTTAAAGATAGAATCTTTGTTACCTAAATTAGACCATAATTCTTCAGCTATATGCGGCGCGAACGGCGCTAATAATTGAACTAAAATACTAAATGATTTTGAACTAACTTTAGGAGAGTCAATTAAAGCATTAGTTAAAATCATTAAACTAGAAACTGCTGTATTGAATTTAAAATTATTTATATCATCCCCTATTTTCTTAATGGTCTGATTTAAAATAACCTTTATTTTTTCGTCTATTTCTACTTTTTCAACTCTTTCTGATAAAAGCGCAACTCTATTAAGAAAAGATTTAGCGCCAGCTACTCCGGCTTCTAAAAAGCTTGCTGATTGAGTAAAAGGGCTTAAAAACATCTCGTAAATCCTAAAAGCATCAGCTCCGTATTTTTCTACCATATCATCAGGATTTATAACATTACCATAGCGTTTGCTCATTTTTCTGCCATCAGCGCCCATAATCAAACCTAAATTAGTGTAACGACTAAAAGGTTCACTATAAGAAACAACGCCGATATCAAAAAGGAATTTATGCCAAAAACGAGCATAAATTAAATGTCTAGTAGCATGTTCGGCGCCGCCCACGTACATATCAACTGGCGACCAATGAGCTTCTTTTAACTTATCCACTAAAGCTTTATCATTTTTCGGATCAATATAACGAAGATAATACCAACTTGAACCTGCCCATTGCGGCATAGTATTGGTTTCTCTTTTGGCATCGCCCTTACATTTCGGACATTTAGTATTAACCCATTCAGTAATATTTGCTAAAGGCGATTCGCCTGTGCCGCTTGGTTCATAAGATTCAACGTCGGGCAAAGTGACTGGTAAATCTTTTTCGCTAACGCCAACGACGCCGCATTTTTCACAATGGACTATTGGAATTGGCTCTCCCCAATAACGCTGACGGGAAAAAACCCAATCGCGCAAACGATATCTAATTTTTTTTCTAGCATTAACTCCCTTAGTAATTTTTTCTCTAGCTTCGGCTGAACTTAAACCGTTATACTCTCCTGAGTTGCATAAATATCCATCATTAACAAAAGCATCAAATCTAAATTTAGAATCTAGAGAAATTATTTTTTTATCATGTAATCTTTCTAAAGCTCTTTGTAAAAATTCAATCCAATGATCATAATTTGATTCTTGACCAAGTTCTTGATCTCGAGCTTGCCAATTATTTAAAATTTCTTGCGCTTCACGCCAACCAAGAGAAAAAGTTTCATGCTCTTCTCTCTTAGTCTCTACTTGTTTATCAGAATTAAGAATAATTAAAAAGCAATCAACCGTAGCCCGACGTGCGCTTTTCTTTGAATAATTATAATAATGAGAAACAGTTGAATATAAATATTCAAGAGAAGAAAAATCACTTAAGCCGCTTTCTTCTAAGACTTCCCTTTTAATAGCTTCTTCAGAAGATTCATTAGCCTCTTTATTTCCTCCGAATAAGCCGTAAAGTCCCTGCCCCCAACCCTCTGCCCATTCTGCAACAGCAAATTTTTTATTTTTCGGATTATAAATAATTGCGCAAACTCCAGTAACAAAGGTTTCGTTTTCTCTAGTTACTCCTGTTTCCGGAGCAATGACTTGTTTAATTGCTAAATTATATTTTGTAGCAAACTGAAAATCTCTAGTATCATGCATTGGTACGGCCATAACCGCACCTGTTCCATAATCTCCTAAAACATAATCAGCAACCCAAATAGGCAAAACTTCGTTATTGGCCGGATTAATAGCTTTTAGGCCTTTAATTTCTACACCAGTTTTTTCACGGTCTTCAGCAGTACGATCAATTTCTGTTTTCTTTAAAACTCCTTCAATATATTTATTAAGTTCTTTTAAATTAGAAATTTTATCTTCTAATTTTTTTATTAAAGGATGCTCGGGCGCTAAAACAACATAACTAGCGCCAAACAAAGTATCTATTCTAGTTGTAAAAACAGTAATCTTTTCTTCTAGACCTTCAATTTGAAAATCAATTTCCGCGCCCTCGGAACGACCAATCCAATTTCTTTGTGATTCTTTAATTGACTCAGGCCAATCAAGCAACTGTTTTTTCACTTTTTGAACATACTGTTCGTTCATCAACCTTGACCAAATATATTGCTGGCTTACCGCAGTCAGCTCTTTTTGAAAGTCTTCCTTCTTAACCCATTTAATATTATGAATATCCTTTTCTTTATCATCAATTTCAGATTTATCATCATTTTTTAATTTAAAATGGAAACAGGAAAAATGAGCTAAACGATTTTCGTTTTTAGGTACATGGAAAAACTCACCATGAACTTGTTCATCAAGCTTATTAATAAGTTCTAAATTTTTAAAACCAGTTTCTTCAAGAATCTCTGCTCTAGCAGCCTCTTCTGCGGTTTGCCCTTCTTCAATTCCGCCAGTAATCAAAGTCCTCCAATCAACTTTCTTCCAATAAAGCATTATATATTCTTCTTTCGACCAATGCTCAACGATAGCGGCAATTGCCTGTCTTTCTACGATTTTTTCATTAGGACGAACGGTACTGTCGGTCGTCATTTGTATAAAAAGTTTTTCTCCGTTAGCTAGCGTCTGCATATAATCACCAGAATCCAAAACCTTAGTATCTAAATCACCTAACAATCGATCAGCATAATCAGTAATGCGCAAAACCCATTGGCGCATTGGTTTTTTCTCAACAACTGAACCGCAGCGCTCGCATTTACCATCTTCTAAATCTTCATTAGCTAAACCAGTCTTACAAGAAGGACACCAATTAATCGGCTCAAAAGATTCATAAGCTAAACCTTTTTCAAACATTTTCAAAAAAGCCCACTGTGTCCATTTATAATATTTAGGATCAGTTGTATTAAGTTCTCTATCCCAATCATAAGTAAAACCTAGTTTAGCTAGCTGTTCCTTAAATCTTAGAATATTCTTTTTAACTGCAATCGCCGGATGAACTTTATTTTTAATAGCGTAATTTTCCGCTGGTAAACCAAAAGCATCCCAGCCCATAGGATGAAGTACGGCTTTACCTTCCATCATTTTTTGTCTAGCTAAAATATCTGTCGCAATATAACCTTTTGGGTGACCGACGTGTAAACCTTCTCCTGAAGGATAAGGAAACATATCAAGAACATAATACTTTTCCTTTTTTAGATCATCGTTAGTTTTATAAATCCCTTGCTCTTGCCAAAGCTTCTGCCATTTTTCTTCAATTGTTTTAAAATCGTATTTCATTTTAATTCAATGCCTACAGGACAATGGTCAGAACCCTGAACATTATCAAGAATAAAGGCCTTTTTAACATGCTTGATTATCTTAGCTGAAACCATAAAATAGTCAATTCTCCAGCCGATATTTCTAGCTCGCGCATTCATACGATGGCTCCACCATGAATATTGGACCTTATCTTTATTAAAATAGCGAAAAGTATCAACTAAACCGCTATCTAAAAACTTTCTACCCCAATAACGCTCTTCTTGAGAAAATCCCGGATTTCCAATATTCTCCTTTGGCCTAGCTAAGTCAATTTCTTCAATTGCTACATTAAAATCCCCGCAAATAATTACTGGTTTGGTTTTTTCTAGCTTTTTAATAAAGCGTAAAATCTTTTCATTAAATTTTTCCTTATAATCAATTCTTGCTAATTCGGGTCTGGCGTTTGGAAAATAAGCATTTATAAAATAAAACTTATCAAATTCAAGGGTTTGTACGCGACCCTCTTTATCAAATTCTAAATCTCCTAAACCCGCAATGTTTTTAATTGTCTTTTCTCTGGTTAAAATAGCCGTGCCGCTATAGCCCGGCTTTTGTGCCGGATGCCAATATTCTTGATAATCTTTAAAATCAAAAACTTCTTTAGCTCGGCTTTGATCATCTATCTTAATTTCCTGAATACCTAAAACATCAGGCTTATAGTCTGATAAAAAATCCGTAAAGCCTTTACGGACGCAAGCTCTAATACCGTTGACGTTCCATGATAATAATTTCATAATGTTGTCCCCTTTCCATTATCATTATATAATAAAGTATATCTGACAAAGCCTATCTCGGCAATTATATGCTACCTAAAGACCCAGTTAGACATCATAGAATTAAAAAAATAGTTATCGGAATAATTACTGTTCCGACTTTATTGTTTTTGGCTTTAATAATTACTGGCTTTGTTATTAGCGTTTTTCAAAGAAGTGCGCAAATAAAAAATAATAGTCTCTCTTCTAGCAAAATCGATGCACAAAATATAGTTCCTTACCTTGGTGAGAGAAAAAATTTAATAGAAGGGCAATCATTATATTATTTAGGCTCAAATAATCCAAAATTAACAATTGTTGAATTTGCTGATTATGCCTGTCCTTATTGCAAATCCTCTTTTAGAGGACTAAGGGAATTAGCTTTTAAATATCAAGATAGCGTTAAAATCATTGTAAGAGATTGGCCGGGACACGACTATTCTATTAGTTTAGCTATGACCGCGCATTGCGCCGGCGAACAGGGTAAGTTCTGGGAAATGCATGATTCTTTATATGACGCACAAAGCGATAGCTTCGGCGCTGATAAAAACGATTTAGCACAACTGGCTTCTAATTTAAATATTTACAATACACAATTTCAGGAATGTTTTGATAGCAAAAAATATTTAAGTAATATACAAAAAAATGTAACCGACGCCGAAGCCCTAGAAGTTGCCGGTACTCCGACTTGGTTTTTTAATGGTAATAAAGTAGAAGGAGAATTAGGAATATTAGATCTTGAAAAAATCATTAAACAATATGTTAACCAATAAAAAAGTTAAAATAATAATAATTACTAATTTGTTGGTTATTCTATTTGCCGGGTTTGTAGGCCTTGCTCAAGATAATCAAACCGGCGAAAAAATTGGTTGCTGTGAAAAAAGAGCTTTAAATACTGGTGTGCTAACAACCGAAAATTTAACTGAAAAAAAATGTAAAGAAATTTGGTATGGCGGCGACGACACAAAAGATTATGAATCAACTAATTGGTCAGCTAATGCCGTGGCGCGCGGCAATAAATGTGAAGTGAAACCAGCTCCAACAGAAACTAAGGCTCTTGGCGATCCAGTATTTTTTAACCCTCAAGTATCAATACCTGAATCTAAATATTTAGCTGGAGCAAACATAAAAGTTGAGGAAGATACAAGCCTGATAGCTGAATATATTATTGCTATATTCAAATATGCCATCGGAGTGATTGGCATTATAGCAACAATAGTTCTTATGATAGCCGGTATTAGATGGCTAACTGCCGGAGGTAATTCAGGAGCTATCGGTGAAGCTAAAACAATGATGTCAGGTAGTTTAATAGGGCTAATACTGACCTTTTGTTCTTTTATCCTACTTTCAACAATAAATACCAGTTTGGTAAATCCTAGAATACAAAGTATCGGGGTTATAGGTAAACAAGACCTAACTACTCAAGGATGCTGCGAAAAAACAGCTCAAGACGGCTCGATAACAGCCGAAGATACTGATGCTCAAAAATGTGAAGAAATAAAGAAAAAAGATGTTGGGGCTACTGGATATAAATCAGTTACTTTTTATCTTTCTCAAAAAGCTAAAAATAACAAATGTATAGAAACAAAAGGCTGCTGCGTCTTAGACATGGGGACACAGATACAATGGTTCGAATGGCCATGGGGCGATACTCAGGTTTGTGCAAACAATGTTCAAGAGAAAGAATGCTCTGAGACAGAAACCAAAGGAGTAAGAAATTGGATTCCTTTAGTCGGAACAACTGATGATCTAGATGCTACGCCTTACGTCGGTAAGAAATGCCAAGATATAAACGATTGCAAGGGCAATCTAATTTGTGAAACAATGGCAGAATGCCTAAACGCCTTAAATGATAAAAAAAGACAATAGAAATGAAAAAAACAATCTTCTTGATCATTTTAATAACTATTAGTTTTGCTGCTCTAGAAGCGAGTGCTCAACCTTTTGATTTTTGTAAATTTGAGAATAAAGAAGGCGCACAATGCCCGGCTAATAAATATGCTGGAAATCAAAATCCTTATCCAGACAATAACTGCAGCGGAACTAAAAATGGCGACCAAATTTGTTGTTGTACAAAAAGCCCAAATAATAAAACCACAACACAAACCGTTTCTGTTACAGAACAAAGCAAGCCTCTTTTACCGGACCTAAGCGTTTCTGTGCCTGGACTAGGTAAATTTAGCGAAACAAAATGCAAAGACGGACTATGTGAAACTCCTTGGATTGCTGAATATATTGAAGCTTTATATAACTACTCAATAATTATCGTTGGACTTCTAGCAGTAATTGTTATGATGATTGGCGGAGTTATATGGCTAACGGCCGGCGGTAATCAAGAAAGGATAGGACAAGGCAAAGGCTTTATTAAAGGAGGCGTTTTAGGTTTAACAATTGCAATCTGCTCTTACTTAATTCTTTATATTATTAATCCGAAACTCACAATCCTCTCGCCTATTAATGTACAATACACAAATAAAGAAGACTTGCCTGAATTTGATTTATCAAAATCAGCAGAAGAACTTGGTATTTCTCAGACTGAATTAAACCAATTAAGAGGAGCTAACCCTTTTCAAGAAGGTTGCGGTAATATAGAAAAATGTAAACAATTCGGAGATACTAAACCAGCCGGCTTAGTTAAAGTTGACTCTAAATATGGCAATGTTTATCTTAAGGCTGAAGTTTACGAATCTTTTAAAAAAGCTCAAAATTGCGTTAACCCAAACCAAGTAATGTTCACTATTACTGATGGTTGGAGAAGCGCGGCTGCACAGATAGATGTTAAAAAAAGAAAACCAAATTTAGCGGCTAGACCATGCTGTTCTAATCATGGCTCTGGTTCAGCTATGGATTTAGCTAGAGGCAGCGGTGGACAAATGTCATGGGATTATAATAACTCTAGCGGTTTAACAAAATGCATGAATCAATTTGGATTAAAGGCTGAATTAAAATCAAAACCTAACGAACCTTGGCACTGGTCTCCTAGTGGAAAATAGAATATGAAGAAAAAAATTTTATTAACAATTTGCTTCATAATAATACAAAGTTTTTTTTATTTATCTCCGGTAAAAGCCGACAGCTCAACACCGTCTGTTTTCGGCGTCCCCGATCTTAGCGTTTCAATTCCGGGAATGGATAAATTAGAGGCCGTTAAGTGCGATGCGGAAAACACCAATTGCTCTATTCCTTGGATAGCTCAATATATAGGGGCGCTACAAAGATATGCTATAGCTATTATCGGAATCTTAGCAGTTATTGTTTTGATGATGGGTGGAGTAATTTGGTTAACGGCCGGTGGTAATCAAACAAGAATCAGTGAAGCTAAAACTTTAATTACCGGAAGCTTAACTGGGCTTGTCTTAGTTTTAGCTTCTTACCTTATTCTCTATACTATAAATCCAGATTTAACAGTTCTAAAAAATATCAACATTAGTTATATTGCAAAAGAAGACATGACACAAATATTAACGGCTATAAAAGATGGAGAAGACATTACCCAAGATCAGGCCGAATTAATGAACAAACTTGATACTAACAAAGTCATCAGTCACACTGCAGGCAAGAGCGCTAATAGCTACAAAGGCTTAAGCTGCGACAAATCAATATTTGACGGAGGAAAATCAGTAGAATTTTTTACAACTGGTTATTATAAACCCGGCCCATGGAAAGATAGCTGGTCTTTTTTCTGTGATGTTGGCTTACAATGTTCTTGTCCTCCAGGAGTTAAACAAATAGGTCCTAATAAAAGCTTGTGCAAACATGGTTATAAATATTGTGATAAATTTTCATCAACAACTCCTTATTGCACTAATAATGCCGCCGGTCATGAGCCAAAAATTGGAGAAATCGCAGCAGCAAATTGCTTTAAAGTGGGAGATAAAGTATGCCTTGGCGGAAAATTAACACTGACAGTCGCTGATAGAGGAAGCGCTATTCAAGGCAGACGTTTTGATATTTGGAGTGGGAATGACAAAAAATTAGCTTTATCAAATACGGGCGTTGTTTCAGTAACACTAGGACCATGCAAATAATAAAAACAATAATACTAATTATTTCTTTATTTATAGCTACTTCTGCTCATGCTGAACAAGCTTGTTTGTCTGTAGTTAATAATATTGGGTGCTCCCAACTTTCAGGATCATATGAAATTTCCAAGAATCAAAATGATTGCGGCTACTTAAGCAACGACTCTATTTGTTGTTGCGAAAAACCGACCGGTATAAAAGCTATTTCAACTAAATATATAATTATAGGTTCAGTTGTTATTGTTTTAGGAGTTGCTACTGTCCTATCATTTTTAATAAAGAAAAATGAATATGAAGAATAAAATCATATTAATTTTAATAATTATTTTCGGATTTATCCCCTCTTTATTATTGGCACAAGATAATCTCGGAACTTCTTTGCCAAAGGTTTCTAATCCAATAGCTAATCCGGTATTATCAGTAAAAATACCTATGCTAAATAGCTTCCGCGAAGCTACTTGCGACGGAAAAGAATGTATTGTGCCTTGGATAGCTGATTATATAGAAGCTATATATCAATACGGACTTGCCATAATAGGAATATTAGCCGTTATAGTATCAATGATAGCCGGAGTAATGTGGTTAACCGCCGGAGGTAAAGAGGAAAAAATAAGAGAGGCAAAAAATATGATTAGCGGTAGTCTTCTAGGCGTGATTATAGCTATAAGCTCATACGCTATTTTATATATAATAAACCCGGCTTTAACAAAATTATCCCCTATTAAAGTTGCTTATATAGAAAACATTGATATGCAGCCGATGACAATAGCGGCTGATGAATTAGATGGAACAAGCGATAGCCCTAATGAGCAAAAGCAAGGCACAAGCGGAACCAGCGAAACTCATTGTGGTTGTCCATGGGATATACAATTTAATTATGCCAGTGTCACATATCCTCCCGGAGGAAATATAAAAAGTCATGGCTGCGGAGCAGTGTCTTCTTGGGACTTAGTTAAATGTAAGGGTAAAAGTTATACTTTAGAAGCCTGGATAAAAGTTTTAGATAGTAATGGAGTTGCCTCTGGCAGCAGCGGATCAACCGGAAGCAATATGCCAAAAGCATTAAAGTCAGCAGGCTTACAGACGGCTTATTTTGACAACTTAAAAGATGCTGGTAAAAAAATGGATGAAATGAAAGATAAAAATCCTATGATGGTAATAGGCGTTAGAGGTGTTAATAAAGGAGGTAGTGCTAACTGTCAATTTACTAAAAATGGTCATTTTATTTTTGGAGTTAAGAAAGAAGGCAATTCTTTATGTATAAACGATCCTTCTAACAGCAAAGGTATGAACTCTAGAAAAGATGCTGACATCAGCCAGATATCTAGCGATTGTAAAGTCACTGGCGTAACCGTAGCCTGGTAAAATATGATAAAAACAATTCTCAAAATATTGGTTACTATAATTATTGGTTATGGGGTTTTTCTAATAACTACAGAAGAAGGCGCTTACTGGACACGTTTTAAATTTTATCGCCTACTCTTAACTAAACCCATAGAAAAGATCAGAGACGACTACTCAGCAAAGGATTGCACGAAATTTTCTAGTGAAGAAAAAATAAACGGCTACTTTGAAGCATTTGTAACCGGCTACTGTAAACCAAAAGCCGTGGACTATAAACAAAGAGAAGATTTTCTGTGTGCTATAGCCTTAAATTGCTCTTGCCCTTATGGAATTAATGAAAAAGAAACATGCTCGTCAAACTCATTGAGTTGGCAAGCGTGCAATAACTTTGATGATAAAATAGTTATGTATTGTAATAAAACAGCTTCTTCTCTAGAACCTGAAGACGGACATGTTGCCGCAGATTGGAAATGTTTTCCTAAAGGCACTGCTTTAGAAATAGAAAATAAAATATATAAAGTTACTGATAAAGGCGGGGTTATTAAAGGTCGCCGAATCGATATATGGTTTAATGATTGCGAGAAAGCCCTAGAGGCGACCGGAATTTATAAAGTGAATATTCCTAATCTATGATTTATTTTACGCGTTATGCTGAAAATAAATTTGAGATTTTAAACTCTCATAAAGTTTATATAAGAAAAGAAGAAGTCATTGAAGCTTTAAAAACCCCCGACTTAAAAAGCAAGGTCGCTGGCTTATTAAGTGTACAAAAAAATAATATTAAAGTAATTTATCAAAAGAATAACGATATTAAAAAGGTTATAACTTTTTATCCTGTATGAAATATGATTTAGAAGCTAATTTAATTAGCCTAGAAATATCTAAAGGTAAAATCACTAAAACCTTAGAGTTTGGTTCAATTATTGTTCATGTTTCACCTGGGGGAAAACCTATTTTAATTGAAATACTTAATGCTTCAAAGTTTAAAACAAAATTAGCTAGCTTAAAAACAATTAAGCAAATTAGTGAAGCAATATAAAAAAAATAAGTAGGGGTGGGTTTGAAACCCACCCCTACTTATTTTTTATTTATCTTTTCTTCAATTTTATTCAACTGTTTTTTCATCATCAGTCTGAAAGCCAGTTCCAGCTGGAATTGGGCGACCAATAATAACGTTTTCTTTTAGCCCTTCAAGATAGTCGACTTTACCGGTAATCGCGGCATCAATCAAGACTTTAGCTGTTTCTTGGAAGGAAGCAGCTGACAAGAAACTATTAGTAGACAAAGAAGCTTTTGTCATACCCATTAAGAGCTGTCGGCCCTTAGCTTCTTTCTTACTCAATTCTTTAGCTTTAGCATTTTCTCGATCAAACAAAGCTTTTTCAACAACCTCTCCAACTAAGAAATCAGTTTCGCCAGAATCAATAATATAGACGCGAGAAAACATTTGACGAGCAATTATTTCAATATGCTTATCGTTTAAAGGTTGACCTTGTGATGAATAAACATATTGAATTTCTTTAACAACATACTTTTGAGTTTCTCCAATACCTCTTAATTCATATAACTGTTGCAAATCAAGACTGCCGTCAGTCAGCTGATCACCAAGCTTTACTTCAGCTCCATCTTTAACCAAAAGATTAAAGGTACGAGGCACGACATATTCATGAACTTTTTCTACTGGAGCAACGATCTTAACATATTTCTCTTCAAGTTTAACTTTACCGCCTCGATGAGCTTTAATAGTAACTTCTCCAGCTTTAAACAAAGGAGAATCTTTCTTAACCGCATCGCCGTCATTAACCAAAACTTCAACTTTTGGTTTTTTTGCTCTTGTCTTGGTTTTATCTAACTTACTCTCCGAAGCTTTAGCGGAGGCAGAGGCTTTGCTTGATAAAGTAGCTTCAGCAAAATAATACTTATCAATTTCTTCACCGTCGTAAGCAACGGTTACTAATCTACCTTGAGAAGTTCCACCTTCGCTTCTTAATTCAGTTACTTTTACTTTACCAGCAACATCAGCAATAAAAGCTTTACGCTTTGGAGAACGAGCTTCAAAAATTTCTTCAACTCTAGGTAAACCTTGAGTAATGTCGTCTTGGTCAGCAACACCTCCAGTATGGAAAGTACGCATTGTCAACTGAGTTCCTGGTTCACCGATAGATTGAGCAGCAATAATACCAACAGCAGTTCCTAATTTAACTAAGCGGTTATAAGCTAAGTCATAGCCATAACATTTCTGACAAATTCCGCGATGTAATTCGCAATGCATTACTGAGCGAACTTCAGCCGAAGGAATGTCTTCTTTAGCAAAACTGTCAGCTAGATCTTCAGTTACTAAATCGCCTTTTTTCAAAAGAGTTTTACCGCTAGCATTTACTAAATCAGAAACTAAGAAACGTCCGGTAATTCTTCTGATTAATGGTCGGCCCATTTCTTCGCTTTCTTCTTTAGTCATAACAACGCCTTTCTTAGCTCCGCAGTCTTCAGCAGTAACGACAACATCTTGAGCAACGTCAACTAAACGACGAGTTAAGTAACCGGCGTTAGAAGTACGCAAGGCTGTATCAGACAAACCTTTACGCACACCGTGAGTAGCAATAAAATATTCCAAAACATCAAAACCTCTCTTAAAGTTTCCCTTAACAGGCAATTCAATAATCTTTCCTGAAGGAGAAGTAACCAAACCTTTCATACCGAGAATCTGAGTCAACTGCGCCCAAGATCCGCGAGCGCCGGATTCAATCATTGAGAAAACTGGACCCTTCTTATCAAGTTCATTAGTACAAATAGAAGTAACTTCTTCCTTAACTTTTGTCCACACCTCAATAACCTTTGAATAACGTTCAGAGTCAGTAAGTAAACCTTCTTCATAATAACCCTGAATTTCTTCTGCCTGGCGGCCGGCATTTTCAATTAATTCTTCAATCTTATCAAAGTTCGGCAAATCATCCATTCCCCATGACAAACCTGATCTTGTAATATAATCAAAAGTTACTCGCTTAATATCATCAAGGAATTGGACAGTCCTTTCTTCTCCGTAAAGTCTAAAACATTCTTTAACAAGACCCTTTACTTTTCCTTTGCCAACAACTTCGTTAACAAATTGTAATTTTTCAGGCAAAAGATCATTAAAGATAACACGTCCAATAGTAGTTTCAATAATTTCTTTGCCTATCTTAATACCAACTTTTTCTCTTAAAGTAATACGACCTAATTGATAAGCGGCATTAGCTTCAATAACAGAATAAAAATATTTAGAAACTTTTTTTTCTTCATGCTCAATAGTCGTCATGTAAAAAGATCCCCAAACAATATCCTTATCAGGTGAAACAACAGGATCTCCGGTTGCCGGCTTTAATAGGTTATGAGAAGCCAACATAATATCGCGAGCTTCTTTAATAGCTTCTTCTGTTAAAGGTACGTGAACAGCCATCTGGTCACCATCAAAGTCAGCGTTAAAAGCCGTACAAACTAAAGGATGAATTTGAATAGCTAAACCTTCAATCAAAATCGGTCTAAAGGCTTGAATACCTAAACGGTGCAAAGTTGGAGCGCGGTTAAGTAGAACATAAGCTCCTTGAATAATTTCTTCTAAAATATCCCAAACTTCATCATGTCCAGCTTCAATATAACGAGAAGCACTTCTAACGTTATGAACAATCTCTCTTTGAATTAATTTAGAAATAATAAACGGTTTAAACAATTCAATAGCCATGCGCTTTGGCAAACCGCATTGACCGAGCTTAAGATTTGGATTAACGACAATAACGCTGCGTCCAGAATAGTCAATACGCTTACCAAGCAAGTTCTGACGGAAGCGACCCTGTTTACCTTTCAAAGAGTCAGCCAAAGATTTTAGCATGCGCTTTTGTCCGGTTGACGCCACAACTGTTTTACCGTGCCTAATAGAGTTATCTATTAAAGCGTCAACTGCTTCTTGCAACATACGCTTTTCATTTCTGCAGATAACTTCCGGGGCATTTAATTCAAGAAGCTGCTTTAAACGATTATTACGATTAATAATACGACGGTATAAATCATTTAAGTCGCTAGTTGCAAAACGTCCACCATCCAAAGCTACCATCGGGCGCAAATCAGGCGGAATAACCGGGACAACCGAAAGAACCATCCAAGAAGGGCTAATATTATTAGTATGAAGATTCTTAAAGAATTTCAAACGCTTAATAATTTTATCTTTCTTTGAATCAACAACATCAATCAAAGATTTTTCTAAATTATTAATTTCTTTTTCTAAATCGATTCTTTCTAAAAGCCTTCTAACAGCTTCGGCGCCGATCCCGGCAGTAAAAATGTGTCCGTATTTAAGACTCAAATTCTGATAAGTATTTTCAGAAATAATAGATAAAGGTTTAAGCTCTTTTAATTCTTTTTGTGCTTGAACAAAAGCATTATCTAAGGCGGCTAGTTTTTCATCACGGCTCTTTTCCAAAGCTTCAATATCTCTTTGAATAGTGTCGGTAATTTCTAACTGGCTTTTTCCGTCCTTAGCTAATTTAGCTTTTTGAGTTTTAACCTTTGCACTTTGTTCAGCAAATTCAGCGTCTAGTGATTTCTTTTTAGCTTTATACTCGGCTTTAATTTGATCTAGAGTGGCTTGTTTTAGCTCTTCATTAACATCAGTAATTATAAAACTCGCAAAGTAAACAACTTTTTCTAAAGCCTGCATTGAAAGATCTAGTGCTAAACCAATCTTAGAAGATAAGCCTCTTAAAAACCAAATATGAGTAACCGGGGTTTCTAATTTAATATGGCCAAATCTTTCACGTCTTACTAAAGACCTAGTAACCTCAACGCCACATTTATCGCAAATGATTCCGCGATAACGAATCTTTTTATATTTTCCGCAATAACATTCCCAGTCCTTTGATGGACCAAAAATACGCTCACAAAATAAACCGTCTTTTTCAGGCTTCTGAGTTCTGTAATTAATAGTTTCCGGTCGTGTAACTTCGCCGTATGACCAAGCTAGAACACTTTCCGGGGAAGCAATTTTTAATTTGATCGCTTCAAAATCGTTAGTTTTAATCGGATTAATCATATTAATATCAATTACGGCTTATTCATTAACTTCCCTAACCGGCTCTTCGCTCGGCGCCTCCCCTTCTTCAGGAGCAGGCGGCGGAACAAGCGGTTTAGGAAGATCGAGTTCATCGCCGGCTTTTTCTAAATCAATCGGACGGTTTTCTTTATCAAGCAATTCTACATCCAGCGCCAAACCCTTTAATTCGCGGACCAAGACGTTAAAGGATTCAGGAACATTTAATTTGCGTATAACTTCGCCTTTAATAATTGATTCATAAGCTTTAGAGCGTCCGGCAACGTCGTCTGATTTAATCGTCAAAATTTCCTGTAAAGTATGTGCGGCGCCATAAGCCTCAAGTGCCCAAACTTCCATTTCTCCGAAACGCTGTCCTCCGAACTGAGCTTTACCTCCTAGAGGCTGCTGAGTAATCAAAGAGTAAGGACCGATAGAACGTTGGTGAATCTTATCTTCAACCATGTGGTTAAGCTTAAGCATATACTTATAACCAACGCTGATTTGATTATCAAAAGCGTGTCCATTCTTTCCGTTATATAAAGTAACTTTCCCGTCTTCAGGCAAACCAGCCCTTTTTAATTCAGCGCGAATTTGATCTTCAGTAATACCATTCAAAGGTGGAGTCGCAACTTTATAATTAAGTTTATGAGCAGCAAAGCCTAAGTGGGTTTCTAAAAGCTGACCTAAGTTCATACGAGAAACAACTCCCAAAGGCGACAAAATAATATCAATCGCTGTTCCATCAGGTAAGAAAGGCATATCTTCGACTGGAACAATTTTTGAAATAACACCTTTGTTACCGTGTCGTCCGGCCATTTTGTCACCGCTGCGAATCTTTCTTAAGTTAGCAACCGTAACCTGAATTGATTGAATAACTCCGGCTGACAATTTATCGCCTTGTTCGCGGCTAAAAATTTTAACATCAATAACTTTTCCGTGTTCGCCGTGTTCTAAGTACAATGAAGAATCGCGAACATCTTTAGCTTTATCTCCGAAAATAGCACGTAATAATTTTTCTTCTGCCGATAATTCGGTTTCACCTTTTGGCGTAATCTTACCAACAAGAATATCACCCGAAGAAACTTCGGCGCCGATCCTGATAATACCGCGTTCATCTAAGTTCTTTAATTTCTCTTCGGAAATATTAGGGATATCATTAGTAACTATTTCTGGACCAAGTTTAGTATCGCGTACATCAATTGTATAATTTTCAATATGTACCGAAGAGTACATATCTTCTTTAACTAAACGTTCAGAAATAATAACGGCGTCTTCATAGTTATAACCTTCCCAAGTCATAAAAGCGACTAAAACGTTATTGCCTAAAGCTAATTCACCTTTATCAACCGCTGAAGCGTCAGTCATAACAGTACCCTTCTTAACTTTATCGCCGCGATTAACTATTGGGCGTTGATTAATACAGGTTGAAGCATTAGAGCGCAAGAATTTTCCAACAACATAAACATGATCTTTGCCATTCTTATCGCGAATAACAATTTGCGTTCCATCAACTTTAATAACTTCTCCGTCTTCTTCTGCTAAAATAACGTGTCCGGAATCTGAAGCCGCGCGCGCCTCAACGCCAGTTCCAACAATCGGAGCCTGCGCATTAATCAAAGGCACGGCTTGTCTTTGCATGTTCGTTCCCATCAAAGCACGAATACCGTCGTCATGTTCAAGAAAAGGAATCAAAGAAGTAGCTACTGAAACAATCTGATTTGGAGCAACACCAATTAAATCAATATTATTAGTATCTTCAATAGCTGGTTCGCCGTACTTTCTAACTTCAGCTTTTTCTTTTATAAAATAACCTTTTTCATCAACCGGAGTAGTAAAAGCCGTTGAAATATATTTTTCTTCTTCAAAAGCATCTAAATAAACAACTTCATCAGTCACCTGAGCTTTACCTTTTTCATCTTTAACAACTTTTCTATAAGGCGCCTCAATAAAGCCATAACTGTTTAAACGAGCAAAACTAGCAAAGTGACCGACCAAACCGATGTTTGGACCTTCTGGAGTAGCAATCGGACAAATACGGCTATAGTGAGTTGCGTGTACGTCACGAACTTCAAAACCAGCGCGTTCACGAGTTAAACCGCCCGGACCCATAGCTGACAAACGACGCTTATGTTCTAATTCTGCTAAAGGATTAGTTTGATCCATGAATTGAGACAGCTGTGAAGACATAAAAAATTCTTTCACAACGCTCATTACCGGACGAGCATTAATAAGTTTGTTTGGAGTCAAAGAATCAATTTCTAAGATACTCATTTTGTCCTTAATAATACGTTCCATACGCGCCAAACCAATACGAGTCTTATTTTGAATTAACTCACCAATAGCGCGAACGCGACGATTGCCTAAGTGGTCAATATCGTCTTCTTTTTCCTGTGTAATATTAAGTCTAATAATTTCTCCAATAATCGCGACTAAGTCTTCACGTCTTAAAATTCTAGTAGATTTATTATTAGGAATATCAAAACCAAAACGCTTATTTAATTTATAGCGACCAACGCGATCAAAGTCATAGCGATCAAAACGAAAGAACATTGAATGAATTAATGATCTAGCGTTATCAGCTGTTGCTAAATCGCCCGGACGAATTCTCTTATAAACTTCAATCAAACCTTCGGCTTCATCTTTGGCCGCGTCCTTAGCTAAAGTAGCTTCTATATAATCAATTTCTCCTTTGTTAACATCTTTAAACAAATCTCTAATCTCTTCATCAGAGCTAAAACCAAAAGCTCTTAACAAAGAAGTAACTGCTACTTTACGTTTGCGATCAATGCGCGCCCACATAACTCCAGCGCCATCAGTTTCAATTTCAATCCAAGCTCCGCGGTTAGGAATAATTTTTGCTCCGTAATATTTTCTGCCGCGAATCAATTCCGTAGTAAAAATAACACCGGCGCTTCTAATCAACTGCGAAACAATTGCACGCTCAATGCCGTTAATAATGAAAGTTCCATTCTTAGTCATTATCGGGAAGTCGCCCAAAAAGACTTCCTGAGTCGTTTTCTGACCAGTTTTTTTATTAGCTAAGGTAGTTTCTACTCTTAGAGAAGCTTCGTAAGTAATGTTCTTAGCCTTACTTTCGGCTTCATTAAATTTAGGTTCATCAAAATAATATTTACCAAACTGCAACTCTAGATCGCGTCCGATAAAATCCGTAATCGGAGAAATTTCATCAAAAAGATCTGCTAAGCCTTCTTTTAAGAACCAAGCATAAGAATCTTTTTGCACTTCGATAAGGTCAGGCATTGGAATAGCTGACTCCTTATCAGTAAAATAGAGGCGGCTTTTTAAAGCGCTGGCCGGCGCGCTTGAAGCTTTGGGCATAGGCAAAAAATGATTAATACGGCAAAAATCTCAACGAGCGTATTGAGATCTTATATTATGGGAATTATTTTAATTGTTGGAGGGGGCTAAGTAGCAAATATGTTTCAAAAAAACCCTCAAAAGACACAAAAAAACCGCCGATTCGGATAAAGATTGTGTATTTAGATTATGGAATACACTTTTGGCGGTTTACAATAAAATGCTTCTTAAAAAGCTTTTTTATACTAACAACAATTTTATTTGATGTCAATAGTTTAAACGTCTTAATATTTTAAATTGTCAAGATCTTTTATTATTACCTAATATAAGCCAAATATATAGATATGTCGCAAAATATAGTCTTAATTAACCCCTAAGTTATCCACAGTTTTATTTAAAGACTTTAATTCTTCTCGAGCTACTTTTCTATCGTCCCAAGCTTCTTTTTTACCATTAGCCCTACAAATAGCCTGCTCTGAACCTTTGCCAGTAATTAAAACAACATCACCCTTATTAGCTAAAGAAAAAGCCTTTTTAATAGCTTGTCTACGGGAAATTTCAGTTAAAAGATTCTCGTTTCTTATTTTACCGACCTGTTCGGCGCCGATCGCGACTGCCTCGATAATAGCGGCTGGGTTTTCGTTATAAGGATCTTCATCAGTTACAATTGCAATATCAGCTTTTTGACCAACTATTTTACCTAAAGCCGAACGTCTTGAAACATCGCGTCCGCCGCCGGCTGATCCAAAAACATGAATTATTCTATTGTGCGGTAATTCATTTACTGTCTCATATAATTTTTCAACAGCTACCGGTTCAAAAGCATAATCAACAATCACAGTAAAATATTGACCCTCATTAATTAATTCTAATCTTCCGGGAACGCCCGCTACTTTTTCTAAACCGATTTTTATTTTTTCTAGTTCAATCCCCCGCGCTAAACCAACGGTAAGCGCCGCTAAAATATTATTAACATTAAAGCGCCCAAGCATTTTAATATTTATATCAACGCCATTAACAGATAAAACTTTTTTAGAACTTAAATAAGTACCGACAACTTTAGAAATAGTTTCATTTAAAATAGCTTCCGGGCTTTGTCCTTTTAAATAAAAAGCAAATTTTTCTTCGGCCCAAAAATCTCCGAAATATTCTGCGTGCTGATCATTACCATTAATAATAATTGCTTTCTTAACTCTTTCTAAACTTAATTTTTTAATACCTTCGGCGCGACGCACTCTTGCTTCAGCGTCAATATATTTTGTTTTACAATCTTTTAAGTGCGCAAATAACATTCCTTTGGCTTCTTTATAATTTTCAAAACTGCCATGGGCTTCAATATGCTCGGGATAAAGACCAGTTATTAAAATAAGGTCATAGCTTATAAAACGATGACGATATTGAACAATGCCCTCGGAAGAAGTTTCAACTACTGCATACTGGCAACCATTATTAACCATTTTACGCAAAAGTTTATGCGTAAATAGACGACCGATCATAGTCATCTTTTTATTATTAATCCAATCTCTATTGCCATCAGATAACATTGCCGTTGAAGTAAAGCCGACTTTAAAACCCGCTCCCCTCAACATTTCAGCAATCAGATAGGTGGTTGTTGTTTTGCCAGTAGTGCCGGTAACGCCAATAACAATAAGATGCTGGCTTGGCCAACGATATAAAACATTAGCCGTTACACCAAGTAAAAAGTGATAAACCGGCCAAGCTAAATTAAAAATCTTTTTAGGAATGAATTTTTTTATAGTTTGTAGAATTCTGTCCATACTTGTACTCTATAGCTTTAGCAAAAGAGTGCTAGAAAATTTTCTTTAAACCGCGAACTACAGTATAGCCTGTATAAGAAACTCTATCAAGCACAAGATCAAAAGTTCCAGGATAAGTATATTCTTCTCCACCAAAACCTTTTTTAAAACGCGTAAAACCAGGCCATTTTTTATCATCAATACCGTGCCAATCATAATACTGAAGATTTTGGCTTTTAGCATACATAATCATTTCCCAATGCAAAGCGTATGGCGCCATATATTCTCGCTTTAAAGAAGAAGAAGCGCCATGAAGATAAGTCATAATAGATCCGCAACGAGAAAATAACCCAGCGGCTAAAATTTCTTTGCCTAATCTTACGGTTGCTAAATGAACCGCACGCGTTAAAACCATCTGTCTATAATAATCAGCTGGATGAGAAATAAAATTATCTCTTTGACTAGTTTCCTTAATTAACTTTATAAATCCCTCAAGATCAGGATCATCAAAATTAAAACTAAGTCCCTTTTTAATAGCTAAGCGAATATTATAGCGAGTCTTAGGATGCATCATTTCTAAAATATCTTTTTCATCTTTATTGATTACAGTAAATAAAGTTCTAGAAGGCTGAACATCAGCTACTCGGCGAGCTGTCGCCCCTGCTAAGGTAGGAGTCCATGATTGATCTGGCTCAAAACGAACAAAAGTAAAGCCTTTGTTTTTTAATAAGTTTTTCAAATCTTTTAAAAAACTAGACCATAATTCTTTATTAGCTAGAATCGGCCCGCGCGGAATATATAAATATTTTTTTCCTAAAGCTAAATTATATTCATAACCTAAAAACCAGCCGCTTTTTTCTTTGCTTACAAAGCTAAAAAGTCGCGCTTGTCTGCCTACTGCTTTTTGAAAATTGTACCAAACACTAGTTTGTAAAATTTGGCAAGGAAATAAAGACTCTGAATATTCATCGAGTCTAGCTAGGTTTTGATCATTAATTGTTTCTAGTTGTACGCGCATTAAATATTTTTTAAGGCTTGTCTAATTCGTTCACCTGAATCAATAACTGAAGCATCAACTTTAGCTAAGGCGTCGCGCGCTTGCGTTGCTGAATAACCTAAGGCTATTAAAGCAGCAATTTCATCAGAGCCGCCGACTTCATTATCGGAAACGCTAATGTCGCCAACTTTATTTTTTAGTTCTAGAATAACGCGCTCAGCAGTTTTTCTGCCAATTCCCGAAACTTGCGTTAATTTATCAGCTTCGCCATGAGCAATAGCGCTACGCAATGAAGCGACCGAAGACAAACTAAGAAAAGCAAGCGCCGATTTTGGTCCAACTCCGGAAACCGATAATAAAGATTCAAACAAATCTAACTCGTCTAAAGTTTTCATTCCGTAATGTTCAATAGAATTTTCGCGTGCGGCTTCATGTAAATATAATTCAATTTCAATACCCGGCTTAACTTCAGCTAAAAGCGCCGGAGTAACGCTTATTCTATAACCTAGATCCCCTGATTCAATAATCAGATCATCTTTTATTTTGGCAATAATTTTCCCTTTTATATAACTCAACATATTATTTTCGCTTAATGCGAATAAGTCCGGAGATTGGCACGACTTTTATTCCCCTCTTTTCTAATTGGTCTAAGAACAAATTCATACCAAGAGAATCGGACGACATATGACCGGCAATCACAACATTAATATGATTTTTCTCAGCTTCTTTTCTATGTTCTTCGCCCATATGCATACCGATAATTGTACCAATGCCGGCCTGCGCCATTTTTTCATAAATATCTTTTGAACCATTAGTGCCTCCGGTAAATTCAGTAACTACAATTTTACCAGCAGAGTTATCTTCAGAACCAACGAACAAACGTGGACCGGCGCCGTTCTTCGTTGCCTCTTTATATTCCGGAACAGTTTTTAAAAGACTGAGAATATCGCCAACAGTATCGAGTTTATTTTTATTCTTATTAATCAAATTAGTAATAAAAGTCGCGGACATATTATCAGCAATCGTATGCGTACACATAAAATCAAGTCCTAGAGCTTTAGCCATATCAACGCTGCGCTGATGATTAATCGGCGCGACGCCGCGGCTAACTTCAGAAATGCGCGGACGAATAACGCTTTCAGCAACATTAATCGGAACGCCGTGTAATGATAAAACTTCGGCCTGCAAACTCATAACGTCATGAAGATCAGCTAAACCTCGCCCTTCTGGATGATGAGCTATTACTAAATCAATATCGCCCATTTGTTTTGCTAAAAGAAGTTCCGGACCTTCAATATCAATTCCGGATAAAACTTTTTTAATAGTTTTTCTGCCGGTGTCATTTAAAATACGCGAATCAGTATAAGGATTAGCTAATTTTATTTCATCAAAAGCCTCCTTTTGCTCTTTACTCATCTTAGAATATTTTTCTTTGACGCGCGCCATATTTTTTTTCACCCATTTTTCACCGCGCAAATCATTTTTAATACCTAGCTCAATAGCTAATTCTTGAATTTGTTTAAGTGTCATAAATTTTATATGTCATCCTCGCTTGCGCGGGAATGACAGTGTTATTAATTAATTTCAATTCCCCGCAACGCCGCTATGCGTTCTTCAATTGGTGGATGCGTCATAAAGGCTTTAGTAAAGAATCCAATTTTTTTATTTTCGGTTTCTTTAAAAGGAGTAACAATATATAAATGCGCGGTCGCGCGATTAGCTACTTCTAAGGCTTCTTGATCTTGAGAAATTTTTTCTAAAGCTTTAGCTAACCCTTCAGGGTAACGCGTTAACATTGCGCCATCAGCATCAGCTAAAAATTCTCGTTTGCGAGAAATTGCTAATTGTAAAAGTGTTGCAAAAATTGGCGCTAAAATTGATAAAACAATTGCAATAATCGTAATAACTAAAGCAATTTGTCCGCCTTCGCGGTCATTAGAGCGGCGATTGCCGAAAATACTCCAACGTCTAAACCAATCAGCTAATAAAACTATAACGCCGACCATAACCGTTGCGACAGTCGCGATTAAAATATCGCGGTTGCCGATATGAGAAAGTTCGTGCGCAATAACGCCTTCTAATTCTGACTTTTCTAATTTTTGAATAATGCCTGAGGTAAGACAAATCACCGCATGTTCCGGATCTCTTCCCGTAGCAAACGCGTTCGGCGCCGTATCTTCAATAATATAAATTTTAGGAACAGGCAGCCCAGCAGTAATACAAAGATTTTCTACTAAATGATAAATTTCTCGATTATTATCGTGCGTTAATTCTTTAGCACTACTCATAGCGAGAACTATTTTGTCGCTCCACCAATAAGAAATAAAGCTAGAAACAATACTAACAATTACGGCAATATATAAAATTCCTTGATCATTCATTGCATAAGAAAAAACCCAGCCGATTAAAATAATCGCTACAAAAAATATGCTCATCAAAAGCCATGTTTTTCTTTTGTTTGAATCAATGTGAGTATAAAGCGACGGCATATTATTTTTCCACAATAATCAACGAATCTCTAAAATCTAAATAATTTTTCTTTTGTTTGGCTTTTATTTTTTTATAAAATTTTATAGCTTCAGTATCACTCGGATAAGAATCAGTATTATGAATAAAATGATAAAAAACCTTTAAATCAAAAGTGTTTTTGGTGCTTAAAATATCTCCAACATACATACGCATTGATTGCGGCTTCACTTTCACTTTCAAACCTAATTTTTTATAAAACTTAACAATGTATTCAGTATAATTAAAAGTCGGATAAATTTGTCTTAACATTATTTCGTAATGATCGCTTTTCTCGGGCAAAGTTAAAATTATTAATCTCCCCTTTTTATCTAACATTTCAACCAACTTAGTTAACTGATTATCATAATCTTTTTTATTGATCGCCCAATAATAATTAGTGTGTGAAGTAAAAATCACATCGTATTTCTTTTTTGTTTTAAAGGTTGCCAAAGTTTGCGGAAAAATTTCACCAATTTTATTTTCCGGTTTTAGAAAAGCTTCAGCCGTATCTAAACTTGCCTTATTCGGTTCTAATAAATCGCAAACATATTTGCCATTAATGCGATCCAGAATTTGTTTAGTCGTATGACCTTCGCCGCAACCAACATCCAATATTGTATTATGCTTTTTAGCATTTATTTCTTTGACTAAAGCAAAAACAATCTTAAACCAATCTTCGTTCAAGGCCCTAATATAAATATTTTCATAAACATCCGAAAACTCTTTTTCATTCCAAAAATGCCATTTGGCCATATTTTATTTTTAGAAATTAGCTCAAACAATTAGAGACAAAAACCTTGCTATCTATTCATATCAGCCTTAACTGGTTCTTCTTTTTTATCTTGAGAAAATACATTCTTTAATTTTGATAAAGCATTAACGCTCTTTTTTCTATCATCTGGAATAACATAGATTTCATTAAGCGTTGCTTTTGTAAGTTCAATTAAAAAATGTAAAACCGGTGAACTCCAAGCCTTCCAAGAATCTTCATGCACTTGATCACTCGTTAATTCTTGTATTTGTCCTAAATTATCAAACAAATCGGAGGTAACTTGAGAAAATTTATTTTTAAGAGATTCTATACTTTTTTTATAATTTGCTCTTTTAGTTTTGTCATCTCTAACAATCACTTTTTCATAATTAAGCAATTCATATATTGCTTTTCTCAAACACGCCGAAGCTCCAACTAACAAATTAGCTTTTCTACTTTTTTCTGCTTCAGATATTAAATCCCTAATTTGAGTCGGAATACGACTATCTATAGTAAAAAATGATGAAGGCTGTGAAAAAAATATTTTAGAATCGATATCTATATTATCAATAAACCTATCCCTTGATCTGTTGTAATAATCTTTATCCATAATATCATCATAACTAAAATGGATAGAGTTCAATTCACAAGAACTACAATGTATTTTATAAAAAAAGCATAGCTTTTTCTCTGACCAATTAAATTGCCCGTAGGAAACAATGGAGTAGCTAACGTGATTTCTTTTACAAAATGGACAATTATATTTATAAGAATCTATAAAATATTTTGAATCAAGTTTAGAATCATCCATATAGTTAAACTTAAAACTTCACCTCAACATTTTCCTTCTCATCAGCAGCCGCCTCAAAGAATTCACGTGATTTAAAGCCAAGCATATTACCAATCATGTTTGTCGGGAATACTTCAAGCTTTGTATTAAAGTCGCGGACGTTTGTATTGTAAAATCTGCGGCTGGCTTGAATTTTATTTTCAGTATCAGAAAGTTCGCGCTGGAGTTCTAGAAAGTTTTGATTGGCCTTTAAGTCCGGGTAAGCTTCAGATAAAGCAAAAATAGATTTTAAAGTTGAAGATAAAGCATTTTCAGCTTTTTCTAAATCTGCTTTATTACCGGAACTCGCCGCTGCCATCGCAACATTACGAGCGCTAATTACTCGATCTAGTGTTTCTTTTTCATGCTCCGCATAACCCTTAACAGTTTCTACTAAGTTAGGGATTAAATCATGGCGACGTTTAAGCTGAACATCAATATCAGCCCAAGCCTCGTCAACGCGATTTTTTAAACGGATAAGACCGTTGTACATCGCAATAACAATAAGAACTAAAAGAGCTAAAACAATTATAATTATCCAAGTTGTCATATTTTTTTGACTCTCTCCTGTCCTCTCCCTCCCAGCAAGCTGGCAGGGAGAGGAACTAAATTTTAAACTTAGCTCCCTTCTCTATTAATTTATTAATAGAGAAGGGACAGGGATGAGTTTATTTAATTAATAAGTTTATTATTTTATTGTTAATTTTTTGTTCGTTCATTCCGTCTTTCTTTTCCATAGTAATAGAATCGGCTAAAACGTCTTTCTTAATTTCTTCGCTATATTCTTCAATAGTTTTTTTAACTACTTCATCATCAGAGGCCAAATAAAGAATAATGCGATCTTTAATAGTTAGACCTAAATCTTTTCTTAAACCGTTTATTAAACGAACTAATTCGCGCTTTAAGCCTTCGCGCTCTAATTCAGGCGTAATAACCTTATCAAACTCAGCCTTTTCTTCAGCTCCTTCTATAAACGATAATTCTTTAATATTTAATTCATCTTTAACTAAATCAACTAAAGGCTGATCAAAAATCTTTAATTTAGAAATAGTTGCCTTAGCTAAAGGCTGACGAATTTTTATTTTTGCCGCATCGCGCGCTGCTAATCCCATTTCTACAATTCTTCTAACAATTTCCATATTTGAGACAATCTCGGCCTCGCCCTCCGGAGCCTTGGCGAAGGAGGGCCAATGCTCTAGATGAACGCTAGCTTTTTCATTAACAAATTCAAAACCGCTGACTTTTTGCCATAAAGCCTCAGCAATAAAAGGCATAAACGGCGCCATTACTTTAGACAATTCAATCAAAACATATTTCGTGGTCGCTAAAGCTTTCTCTTTATCTGCACCTTCTACTTTGAAACGTTCACGTGAACGGCGTAGATACCAAGTTGATAACTCATCAATGAATTCGGTAATAGCGCGCATTGAACGCGGCAAATTATATTCTTCCATTGCCTTAGTCGTAGAGTTAATTAATTGATTTAATTTAGCTAAAATCCATTTGTCTAAAATATTATCTGAATTATTATTAGCTTTTTCGCTTTGCGAATACATTGCATAAAAAGAATAAACGTTCCAAAGTAACATTATATTTTTTCGCAAAGCTTCTTCAACTCCTTTTTCCGAAAAATTCATATTTTCCGCCTGCATCACTGGTGCTGACAACAAAAAAGCTCTCAGGGCATCGGCGCCGTACTTTTCAAAAATAACATTAGTGTCAGGATAGTTTTTTAAGCGCTTAGACATTTTTTTGCCGTCTTCAGCTAAAACCGTTCCGTTAACAATAACATTCTTAAAAGCAGGTTTATTTTTTAAGCCGGCGGCGATCACGTGAAGATAATAAAACCAGCAACGCGTTTGATCAATACCTTCGGCAATAAATTCAGCCGGAAAATTATTTTCAAAACGTTCTTGATTTTCAAAAGGATAATGTTGCTGCGCATAAGGCATTGAACCAGAGTCAAACCAAGTATCTAAGACATCAGGTATGCGACGCATGGTTTTCCCGCAACTACAAGGTACAGTAATTTTATCAACAACGTGCTTATGTAAATCAGTAACTTCTTGGCCGCTAGCTTCGGCTAATTCTTTAGCTGAGCCAAAAACTCTTAAATTAGAGCATTCTTCGCATTTCCAAATAGGAATAACTGAAGCCCAAAACCTTTGCCTAGAAACTGACCAATCGCGCGCACCTTCTAACCAATTTCCAAAACGGCCTTCTTTTATATAAGATGGCGACCAATTAATTTCTTCGGCGGTTTTAAGCATCTGATCTTTAATTTTTGTTACGGCAATAAACCAAGAACTAGTCGCGTAATTTATTAAAGGAGTATCACAACGCCAACAATGCGGATAAGAATGCTCGTATTTTTCTTTAGCAAATAAAAGATTTTTCTCAGCTAAATATTTTATTATTAAAACATCGGTTTTAGTAACATCGTCAATTGGTTTAACGTGCAAGCCGGCAAAATCTTTAACTTCTGGTTTTATAATTCCGTCCATTCCAACATGCTGAACAAAAGGCAAATTCTTCTCTTTGCCTAAATTCATATCGTCTTCTCCAAAAGCCGGAGCTATGTGAACAATACCGGTTCCTTCATCAGCTAAAACAAAATCAGCCGCATAAACTTTCCAACCGTTTTCTTTATTAGCAGTTTTTTCATCAGACGAATAATAATCAAACAATGGCTTATAAGCTTTACCAGCCAAATCTTTGCCCTTCAGCGTTTCAATAATTTTTAAATCGCTTGATTTTCTTTCATGTTCAAGACGAGAAATTATCAATTTTTCTTTTCCAGTATCAACTTTAATATATTCAAGATCAGGATTAACAGCTAAAGCAACATTACCCGGTAAAGTCCAGGGTGTTGTTGTCCAAGCTAAAAGATAAGTTCCGGGTTCGCTAATTAATTCAAATTTAGCAACCACTGATAAATCTTTAACATCTTTATAGCCTTCACTAACTTCTGATTGAGATAAAGTAGTTTCACAGCGCGGACAAATGTACATTGATCTATAACCTTCGTAAACTAAACCTTTGTCATACAATTCTTTAAAAGCCCACCACACAGATTCCATGAATGATAAATCCAAAGTTTTGTAATCATTATCCATATCAACCCAGCGACCAAGTTTTTCTACCATTTCGCGCCAAGCATCAATATAACTTAAAACCTTAGAGCGGCAATTTTCATTAAACTTATCAACGCCTAATTCAATAATTTGTTGTTTATTAGTAATACCTAGCTCTTTTTCAACAATATTTTCAATCGGCAAGCCGTGACAATCCCATCCCCATTTCCTCTCAACTCTAAATCCGCGCATTGTAAAATAGCGCGGAACTACATCTTTCATTAAAGAGGCGACAATATGGCCATAATGCGGCGTTCCCGTAGCAAAAGGAGGTCCGTCATAAAATACGTATTCCCCGCGTTCAGCCTCTTTATTTAAAGACTTTTCAAAGGTTTGGCTAGTTTTCCAGAAATCCCTGACTAAAGCTTCCTGGCTTAAATATAGTGGTTTTTGTTGCATATAATTCTTTTCAATTTTACGCTAAAAGGGGGTCTTTGTCAAAGCGTTTTTTCTTGAAAAATAAGCGAATATCTGTTATATTATGACGACTATATGTTTAATTTAGTTTCTAAGTTTAAGCCTACTGGTGATCAGCCCGAAGCAATCAATAAACTTGTTAGCGGGCTTAAAAAAGATTTGCGCGAACAAACCTTACTAGGAGTAACGGGTTCGGGCAAAACTTTTACTATGGCTAATATTATTGCCGAGACAAAAAGACCGACTTTAATAATTTCTCATAACAAAACTTTAGCCGCACAGTTGTATAGCGAGTTTAAACAATTCTTTCCTGACTCAGCGGTTCATTATTTTGTTTCTTATTATGATTACTATCAGCCAGAAGCTTATATTCCGCAAACTGACACTTATATTGAAAAGGAAGCAACAATTAACGAAGAAATAGATCGTTTGCGTCACGCCGCTACTCAATCTTTAATTAATCGTCGCGATGTTATTATTGTTGCTAGCGTTTCTTGTATTTATGGCTTAGGAGAAAAAGTTGATTACCTAGCTTTAAGTCAAACTTTTAATAAAGGTGACAAAATAAAAAGGAATGAAATTTTAAGACGGCTTATTAAAATCCAATATGAAAGAAATGATGCTGAATTAAGCCGCGGCCAATTTAGAGTTAGAGGCGATAGAATCGATGTTCATCTAGCAACCGGAGAAGCGATTGTTAGATTTAGTATTTTTAATGACACAATTGAAAAAATACAAATTTTTAATATTACTCCGTCTAAACAAGCGGCTTGGTTAATGGAATTAGATGAGAAAAAAGGCGAAGAATTAAATCAAGTATCTATTTTGCCGGCTAAGCACTATATGACGACTGAGCCAAAACTAAACGATGCTTTAGTCGCTATAGAAAAAGAATTAGCTCTAAGGCTAAAAGAGCTAAGAGATCAAAATAAAATTGCCGAAGCCGATAGACTAGAGCGAAAAACTAATTACGATTTAGAAATGATAAGACAAGTCGGTTATTGTACGGGCATCGAGAACTATTCGCGACATTTGTCTGGCCGCCTTCCGGGAACGCCAGGAGAAACTTTAGTAGATTTTTTCCCCAATGACTTTTTATTGTTTATTGATGAGTCGCACGTTAGTTTGCCGCAAATTCGCGGCATGCACGCGGGAGATCGTTCTAGAAAAGATACTTTAATTGATTTTGGATTTAGATTGCCTTCAGCGCGTGACAATCGCCCTCTAACTTATGAGGAATTTAAAACTAAAGTTAATCAAGTTATTTATACTAGTGCAACTCCCGGACCATTAGAAATGAAAAACTCTGAGCAAATTGTTGAGCAGATTATTAGGCCGACTGGCTTACTTGATCCTGAAATAGAAGTTAGGCCGACCGAAAATCAGATAAAAAATCTTATTAAGGAGATTGATATTAGAGTAAGAAAAAAACAACGCGTTTTAATTACTACTCTAACTAAAAGAATGGCCGAAGAATTAACTGATTATTTATTAGGCGAAGATATTAAAGTTAATTATATTCATTCGGAAGTTGATACTCTAGAAAGAGTAGAAATCTTAAAAGAATTACGAGCAGGCAAATATGATGTTTTAGTAGGTATAAACTTATTGCGTGAAGGTCTAGATTTACCAGAAGTTTCCTTAGTCGCTATTTTAGATGCTGATATGAGCGGATTTTTACGTAACGAAACTTCTTTAATTCAAACAATCGGACGCGCGGCTAGACATAGCGAAGGCAAGGTTATAATGTATGCTGAAAAAATAACGCCGGCTATGCAATACGCTATAAACGAGACTAATCGCCGTAGAAAAATTCAAGAAAAATACAACAAAGAACATAATATAATACCGAAAACCGTGGGCTTAAAAGAATATCAACCCCTAGGCTCAGAGGAATAGAATTAATAGATATGGTAATAAATAAAAGACGATTAAAAATCGTCTTTTAAAATATTCAAATTCACCTCACCCCGCTCATTGCTTTGCAAGAGCGACCCTCTCCACATTTATGTGGAGAGGGTGACGAAATTCCGCGTAAGCGGAATGAAGTCGGGTGAGGTGAATATGATAAACTTAAAATCTATTCCAACACAAATGTTGTTTTAACAGTAATCATTACATCCTTATCTGGTTTTGAAGTATCGTAAGTGCCATAGTCAGTAATATCAATAGAATTTACTGAAGTAACTTGAGTTACTCCGACTGAAGCTTCTTTTAGGGAGCCAACTTTTCTACCTCCGGCCGAAGCAATTTTATCAGCTCGATCGCGTGCGTCATTAACTGCATTAGCTAAAAGTTCAACGCGAGTTTCCGGCAACTTTGAATAATAGTACTCCGGCGCTCCCGGCGAAAAGATAACTCCCCTTTCAATAAGTATTTGAGTGTCCCTAGCTAAATCAGTAACTTTTTTAACATCATTTAATTGTAACTCTACAGTTTGGCGTAAATTATACATCTGCGGGCCTTGGTTATTTGGATCTCTATATTGCTGATCAAGATAAACTGGAGAAATAACTAAATCTGACTCTTTAATTCCTCTATCAGTAAAAAATTTCTTCACTGCTTTTAAGTCATTAGCCATCATATTATAACCTGACTTTAAATCAGCCTCAGCAACTGTTCTTGAAAAATTTGATGACCATTTAGCAATATCAGCCGTTACTTGCTTTTTAGCTGAACCAGTCACAGTTAAAGAGCGGTCCATGCCTTTTACCTTATAAAAAACTCCGGCGCCAATCGCCGCACTAACTATAAGGCACAAGCCTAAAATCCAGGCCATTTTCGATAAACTGTTTTCTATCATATATTTGAATTAAAAATATATCTATATTATATAGCTAGCTATAAAACATAACAAGACCAATAATTGACAATATCCTTTATTTTGTTTATACTCATAATACTTTTACTTTTTATTCTTAAAGACAAATATGGCACACAAGAAAGCCGGTGGTTCTACTTCGCTGGGACGAGATTCACAAAGTAAACGTTTAGGCGTTAAATTACATGACGGTGAAATCGCTCCAGCCGGATCAATCTTAGTTAGACAGCGCGGAACAAAATATCATGCCGGAACTAATGTTCGTCGCGGTAAAGATGATACTCTATATGCAGGTAAAAAAGGAGTTGTTAAATTTTCAACAAGAAAATTAGCTCGTTTTACCGGGCATTTAAAAACTGCTAAAGTTGTTAGCGTCATCTCTGAGAAAAAATAAATTAGAATAAAAACATCCGATCACTTGATCGGATGTTTTTATTTACCTGCATTATAAATCGCCTGGACTTCTCCTTCTGAAAGCGCCCTATTATATATACGGGCATCATCTATATAACCTTTAAAATAATATAAACCAGTCTGAAAACCAATTCTACCTATATTTACTACTGGAGATTCTGACATATTAGCGATGCTTCTAGCCTGTGATTGAGTTGTTCCATTAACCGTAGCA
>Ga0074195_1000503_pt1 | contig 75011 bp, 49 predicted proteins | sample EPASupsiteHSE623_FD_64525 | JGI IMG/M metagenome (GOLD analysis project Ga0074195, IMG submission 64525) | Bioremediated contaminated groundwater from EPA Superfund site, New Mexico - Sample HSE6-23 | ecosystem: Environmental > Aquatic > Deep subsurface > Groundwater > Contaminated ...
CTTTCGGCAAGTACAGGCATTCACAATGGTACCACTGTTATTAAACAGATTCTTGCCGGAGCAACAACCGTTCAGATGTGCACCTCTTTGTACCAGAAAGGGGCAGAGGCTATCACTCATGCAATTGACGATATTAATCTGTTCATGGACGCACAAGGGTTTGAAAACCTGTCGGACTTCCGTGGAAAACTGAACTATTCAAACATTGGAAATCCTCAGCGATTCGAGAGGGTTCAATTTATGAAGAACTTCGGAGAGCTGTAGTTTTTGGTCATTTTTGTAGTAGTTTACAGTTCTCAGCAATGCATGGAGGATTCCAAATCTTCTTTGGAAAGTTCTATTTCTTAAGCTTTACCAGCACTAATACCGGATTATCGGTATCCTTGAGTTTTGAGGCAACTTGTTTGAATTTATCGGAGACTTTGTTGCTCTCTGCATGCGCAATAAACTCATGGGCAGAGATATAGGAGATCATATAATTATCTGCACTGATGTATTTTGGCCAGATTGCAGGGCCACCCTCCAAATCCTCGACAAAACCAAGATGGTTAATTTCCGGCTGGTCAAGGAAAATGAATTCTCCGGTTTTTTTGTTGAATACGGAACATGAGTGTGGGTATACATATGTTTTCCCTTCTGGATTACTTAATATTGCCGGTTTATCTGTGAGAGGGCCAACATGAAACTGCATGAAAAGGTACTGATTGCTTTCAAAGAAATTAAATTTTTTCCATAAGTATGGTGATTTTGCTAAATATGGCTTACCAGGACTTTCATTAATAACATTATACTTTCCATAATTAATAACAAAAGCTGTGTCAATTGAAAGATCCTTATTTATACTGAGCACATATTTATTATTACCATTTATTATTCTTATGCTACCATCATACTTATATATCTGCGGTTCAATAAATGAAGTAGACCTTAATAAAGTTTGAACAAAATCCACCTCCTCCTGAGGATAATTCAATTTTATAATGACCTTGGATGTGCTATCTATGATGAATGCAGAATAAACAGATTGTTTATTGATAGTAGATGTCATAATATAAAAATCACCCAATTTTTTTAAATAAAATAAATATATCCCCTTTGAATCATCTCCATCCGGGAAAGTTATTCGTCGTATAAACTGGCCACTGCTTGAGTATTCTAATATTTTCCGGTGTCCTCTAACACAGATGTTTCCGGTAGATCCATCTATGTCTATAACTACAAGTTGTTCATACTCCTGGGGCCCTCTACCCTTCCTGTTAATGGAATTGATATATGACCCGTGCTTATCAAATATTTTAATAGTTCCATTTCTTTGCGATAAATACAGGACTCCATTCTCATAAAATATCAGATCCAAAAAAATACGATCTACCAATGACTCCTTTGTGGTTTCAAGTGGAATATATTCAATCGAATCTGCAATCTCAGAAAGGTTCACAAGACGGCTCTTCCCCACACCGCCGGCAACATCAATGACTCTCAAATCCTTTACCTCTTTCCCTTTATTTGGTGAGCAGGAAAGTGACACAAATATTGATGCCACAACAATAATACAACCTACGCTTTTCATCATCGATTAATTTATAATAAATGGGAATCTTGCATTATCAAATTTAACAAGAATAACGACAGATACACCGCAGAAAACTCTTGTAGCGTTTTGTTGCGCTTTTTCATCCGATAACAAAGTGGTTATCTGATGCTTCAAAAATTTCTATTGCGTTTTGTTGCGCTTTAGTCGCGGTGATTTAGATCTTTTGAAAAGATATTGAATGTGTTTTTAGGGTCATAAGGAAGGCCCTCAATAGCCAGAATTTTTCCCTTGCTTTCATCGCTCAACAAACTGTCCTATTTGATAATTCTACTTCTTCAGTTTCACCCGCACCAACACCGGGTTGTCATCCTCTTTAAGTTTGGATGCTATTCCACGTAATTTATCTGAAACTTTATTCTTTTGGGTGTAGTTTATAAGTGTTGCCGCATCAATATGGGAGATCATGTAGTTATCTTCACTTATATATTGAGGCCATATAGCAGGTCCACCCGCTAAATCATCCACAAAACCTATTTGGTCTATAACCGGTTGCTCAATGAAGGTAAATTTCCCGCTTTGTTTATCGTAAAATGAACAGTTGATATTAACAGAATATGTACCGGCTGCCTCTCCATTCATCTTGTGCCGATACATAATTCTTGGCTTTTTAGTCAGTGCACCCATTCGGAACTGCATAAAGATATGTCCGGAACTCTCGAACAAATCTAAATACAGTAAAAGAAAATTGCCGTTTATGCTACGTGGATCATTCATTCCGGGAGTCATACGGTAAGGGCCATAATTAAAGCGAAATACAGTGTCGACAGAATGATTATTATTTATCGACAAAATATAATCATCAAAAAAGTAAGCAATCCTAAGACTATTTTTATATCGATAAAATTTTCCCATCCATGCACCTAACACAAAATCGTTTTTAAATTCCGGCGTTCTCTCATATTCTCTAAGGTTTAAAGGAGGAAGAATTTCATTTTTTATAGTTCCGGAGGAGTCTGTTACAATTGCAACAATATTATCTTTATTCCCTCCACCTACTGTATACACAAAACAATTCTTGTCTATTTTATATACAGTACCAAAAGTGTGTATTTTTGAATTTTCAGGTAATGAATGGGAACAAATATAATTGCCTTCTCTGTCGTACTCCATGATTTTGCCCATAGTACTGATAGGGACCCTTTTGTCAGAACCAAGTACCTGAGGATTCATTGTAAGGTATTCTCCGGGCCCTCTGCCCAATCTATTTATTGTACCAGTATAATTCCCATTTAAATCAAACATTAATAATTCGAGCTTCCTGCCAATGAAAAAAACACTGTCCTCATATATGAAGTTCTTTCCTATACCCGGCAAGAAGGATTTTTCATTTGTTTCCAACGGTATATACTCAATGGATTCCGCAATTTCAGAGATTTTAGCTATTCTTTCGGTATTTACTGCACCTGCGACATCAATCACAGGTATATTATTGTCCGATTTATCAACACCCCTATTGCAGGAAAACATTGGTAAAATAAATAGAAATGCACATGAAATATTTCTCATAACTATGTAATATTAAACTATTTGTTATGTTTCAGTTTCACCATCACCAATACCGGATTATCGGTCTCCTTCAAGCCATCGGCTATTTTTTTGAACTTCGCGGATACCTTATGAGTCTGGGCATGCTCAATAAATTCTGAGGCATTAATAAAGGATACCATGTACTCATCTTCGCTTATGTAATTTGGCCAAAACGCAGGACCTCCCTCAAAATCCTCTATAAGCCCCTTTTGAAAATCCTCCGGCTGGTCTATAAGACGGAAACTTCCGTCTATTTTATCGTACAAAGCACAAGAAATAGGGAACATAACATCTCCCCCTGTTATCCTATTCTTCATCTTCATTGGCTTATGGGCTAAAACCCCTAATCCCAAACTCATAAACATGAAATCATTACTCTCCATGATATCATTACTCAAATTTATGAGTTTACTGTTTTTGTTGCTTGTGCCTATATTTTGAGCAGTGTGCTGGTATTTTCCGTAATTAATCTTATAAATAGTATCAATATTTTTATACTCTTTATCATGTGATATTATAAATTCATTAACACCCGAAACAACTTTCCCAATTCCTTTGTTTTTGAAAATCATTACACTAGCCAATCCTTTTACGATCCCATCCCGGTTTTTTGCCAATTCAACTTCTGACTCAGGATAATTGAATGACAGTATGATTTTTGCTGAGGAGTCAACTATAAAGGCAGAGTATTTAAACTGATGCTTGGAGCCAAGGTTGGGAGTCAAAAGGTAATGATTATCATCAAGTTTTTTGACTTTAGCATAGCCTAGAGGTGCCTCCTCCTTTACAAGAGGTATGGTCCTGATAAATTTCCCGTCAAAAGAGTACTCATTAAGTTTATTTATAGTTAATAAGACTATGTTATTGTTATAAACATCCATAGAATAAACAGATGTGTACTCCTGGGGGCCTCTTCCTTGTCTGTTCAGTGTGTTATAAAATTGACCCTTCCGGTTAAATATTTTGTATGTTCCCGAGGCGTTCCTTATTTGGGTAAGAACAAAAAAACCATTTGAATAGTAAACATCCCTTAAGTTTCCAAGTAAAGAAGAGTCGGTTGTCTCCAAGGGGATATATTCGACGCTATCGGCAATCTCGCTTATATTTAGCAAATAACCCTTGCCAATATTATCTGCGATATTAATGGTTGAAATATCACCATTTGAAGTATCAGATGAAGCACAGGCATTAAGTGCCATGCTTAAAATTATGAGTGTTTTTTTCAAATTGTATTTCATAATTAATTGTTTGTTAAGAAACCAGAAGATTTTTGATAATGCACAGATCTGATTTTATTTAAGTTTAACCAGTACTGCCACCGGATTATCTGTATCCTTTAGAGTGTCAATAATTTTTTTTAACTCAGGAGACACTTGATTATTTGCTGCATAATCTATAAGCTCGTCTGGGTAGAAAATATTAACAGCAAAATCTTCTTCTGACACATACTGCGGTATAAAAGGTAGTCCGTTGAGAATATCGTCCTTGAATCCTGGTGTGTCTTTGATTGGATGATTGAGCAGTGTAAACTCCCCGCTTTTCTTATTAAACAATCCGTAAGCGTCCCTTCTTTCCTGTATTTTTCCAAAGTTGAAAATAAGCTTGCCCATAAATGGCTCGTGTGCAAAATCTCTCAAATAAAAATCCAGAAGAAGGTAATTTTCAGTCTCAACGTAAAAAGAATTGGAAATATTTATAAATTCTCCTGTTGTTGGTGTTACACTGTTAAGAGTTACTTTTTCATTCATATACTTTCCGTAATCAAGTGCATACACAGGTACCAAACCATTCTCCTTGTTGTATGTATAGATGGTATCTGCCAAAAATGTATATATTCTTGGCGAGTTTTTGAATGAATGTAAATAGGAAAATATTTTAATATCGGGCATATAAATCCTTCTATTTCTGATTTTTGTTGAATTTTCACCTTTTATTTTATAGTTTTTTACTCCTACTGTTGGTGTAGGTATATATCCTTCAATTCTGGAAAGCGTATCATATAAAAAAGCAAAATATTCTTTCCCTTCATTTTCGATTTGAGGTGAAAATTGCGACATATAAAGATTGGGACTTATTTTTATTGTTTTTGACACCTGTATTTTTCCTGGCAATGTAAGATCCCTTAAAAAAACACCTTCTCGAGAATAGGTCTTAATAACAGTATTATCCCCTTTTAGAAATTTTGCCCTAAAATTTCCTGATTCCGGTTCTATTTCTATCAAACATGAGCTTGGATACTCTTCCGGACCTCCACCACGTCTGTCAAAAGTAAAGAGATACTTTCCTGTTTTGTCAAATACCTTAATGATTCTGGAGAAACGAATGTATATCCTTTCATTTTCATAAAATATAAATGGTGCAAAACCTATAAGAGAATTACTGTCTGTCTCCAGTGGAATATATTTAATATCGGTAGCAATTTCAGAAAGATTTACCACTCTGCCTCCTCCAATACTACCGGCAACATCAATGACTCTCAAATCCTTTACCTCTTTACCATTATTTGGTGAGCAGGAAGGCGACAAAAAGATTAATATCACAACAATAATATAACCTAAGCTTTTCATCATTGAGTAATTTATAATAAATGGGAATCTTGTATTATCAAATTTAACAAGAATAACGACAGATAATACACAGAAAACACTTGCAGCGTTTTGTTGCGCTTTTTCATCTGATAACAAGGTGACTATCAGATGTATCAGAAACATTTGTTGCGTTTTGTTGCGTTTTAGTCGCGGTGATTTTGAACTTTTGAAAAGATATTGAAGGTGATTTTAGGGTCATAAGAAAGGCCCTCAATAGCCAGAATTTTTCTTTGATCCTTGCTTTCATCGCTCAACAAACTGTCCTATTTGATAATTCTACTTCTTCAGTTTCACCATCACCAATACCGGATTATCGGTCTCCTTAAGTTTTGAGGCAATTTGTTTGAATTTATCGGAGACTTTATTGCTCTCTGCATGTGCAATAAATTCATGGGCCGGGATATAGGAGATCATATAATTATCTGCGCTGATGTATTTTGGCCAGATTGCAGGGCCACCCTCCAAATCCTCAACAAAACCAAGGTGGTTAATTTCCGGCTGGTCAAGGAAAATGAACTCTCCGGTTTTCTTGTTGAATACAGAACATGAGTGTGCATATACATATGTTTCCCCTCTTGGATTTATCTTTTTTGCCGGTTTATCTGTGAGAGAGCCAACATGAAACTGCATGAAAAGGTAATTATTGCTTTCGAAGATAGCAAATTTTCTCCATAAATATGGGGAATTAGGATCTCTTGCACTTTCATCAACAGCTTTATATTTACCGTAGTTTATAATAAAAGTAGTGTCAACTGAAAGATTCTTATTTATACTTAGTACATATTTATTATAGCCATTTATTAATCTTATGCTGCCATCATACTTAAATAGGTGTGGATCAATAATTGAAAAAGATCTTGACAATGTTTGAACAAAATCCACCTCCTCCTGAGGATAATTCAATTTCATAATGACCTTGGATGTGCTATCCATTATGAATGCTGAATAAACAGATTTTTTATTGATAGTAGAGGTCATAATATAAAAATCGCCCAGTTTTTTAAAGTGAAATAAATATATTCCCTTTGACTCATCTTCATCCTGGAAAGTTATTCGTCTTACAAAATGGCCATCCTTTGTGTACTCTAGAATTTTACAATATCCTTTAACACAGATATTTCCTGTTGATTCATCAATATCGAGACCCCAAAATTGTTCATACTCCTGGGGCCCCCTGCCTTTTCTGTTGATAGTATTTACATATTCCCCTCGCGTGTCAAATATCTTAATACTGCCACTTTTTTGCGATATATATAAGATGCCATTCTCGTATAATATCTTATCATCAAAAAGACGTTCTACTAATGACTCCTTAGTGGTTTCAAGAGGAATATACTCAATCGTATCTGCAACCTCAGAAAGGTTCACAAGGCGGCTCTTCCCCACGCCACCCGCCACATCAATGACTCTCAAATCCTTTACCTCTTTACCATTGTTTGGTGAGCAGGAAAGTGACACAAATATTGATGCCACAACAATAATATTACTTATGCTTTTCATCATCGATTAATTTATAATAAATGGAAATCATGGCACATAAACATCCGAAGGTGCACTCCTAATTGTACCAAGCCCCTCCGGTTTTTCATTAAACCTTCCAAAATTCCATCTGATAAAGAATGAGAATATACGGCCAATAGTCTCTCTATTAGTTGTAATACGAAATTCGTCATTGCCTATGTTTGAATAAAGGAACCTTCTGCTGTTAAAGGGATCATTAATTGTTACTCCACAATAAAGTTTATTTTTAACTAATATCTGACTTAATTGAAGTGAGAGTATAGAATAGTATTTAACTGTTTTTGACTGAGCCGATTTTGCTTGAGGCCATATGTCGAAATTTAATGTAAATGATGTAGTTTTTGTCAGATTTCCATCAAGCGAAGCTCTGTTTGAAATGGAAAATAACGAGTTGTTTAATTTTTTTTCTGCGTCAAGGTAAACGTTTCGATTAATTGTAATATTTTCACTAATGGCTAATGACTTTATTTTATATCTAACACCTAGCTCTAATCCAAAATTGTGTCGGACACCTACATTTCCGTACGTTGTATAACTCTTTCCATCATCGTAAAGATTAGTCAATCTTTCTATTGCTCCTTTTGTGTACTTATACGATAATTCGCTGCTTAAAAAGAGTCCGGCCATCTGTTTTCTCAGTTTTAAACTGATATTATGCAAAATTTCAGGTTTCAGGTTTGGATTACCCTGAAGAAGGTTTTCAGGATCATTTTTATCAATAAAGGGATTAAGTGTAGATAATCCCGGACGGGTAATAGAAATATCATATAAAAAATTGAATCGGTATTTCCTTCCGGAGAGATAGCTAAATGCTAACTGAGGTAAAATTTTCAATTTATTATAGTAAAGTTTTGAATCAACACCATAGTTATTAAAGCTCCCTTTTATATTTTCATTATTCAATTTCAGGTTGATATTGACAACATATTTTTTTTCGATAAATTGCATATTAAGCAAAGCGTCTAAGATATTACTCTTATAATCCAGTCCAGTTAAATCTGAGATATTCGAATATAAACGGTTTGTGTAAGTAGCAAAGTACCATAATCTTACTTTGTTATTTATCTTTTTTGAAGATGATACTGAGATTGCATTCTCTTTAGAAGAGAGTGTCTCTTCAGTCGGATTATTGTTTAAATTTCTGATATTCTTTGTAAAAGTGTTATTACTACTGTATTCAACCGACATACCTAAGCCTGAATAGGATATTTCTGCATTTAATCTTGGATAATCATTATATATATTTGAAGAGCTATTGATTACATAATCTGTCTGTTGTAGGTTACTATCGTATTTCCTGCTGAAAATCAGATTTTCACCCTCTTTTACCGATTTCAGTGCGGAAATATTTATGTAAATCTTATGTTTGTTTCTAATTTCTGTGCCAATTCCAAAAATAAAATTATGGGCTAAATTGTCACTCATAGAGTAGGAGGTATCTCTTTGAAAATAATTTTGTGTTAGTGACATGTTCTCCTTTTCCGTATATTTTCTCAATTTTGGTACATTTTCGTAAGAAAGGCCATAATTAAAAGAGTAATATACATTTCCTATCTTGGAAGCAAAATCGGAACTCCCTCGATATCTGTTTGATGTATTTGCATTTAGTTGAATTTGAGACGCAAATCCATTGGGAATTTCTCTTGCAAGTTTTATATTTACAATATATTTATCTGTTTTGTTCTCACTGGTATTAGGCATTATTATCTCAATTTTACTCATAACATCACCTCTGATAAAATTCATTGGATACTGCCGACTACCACTTATAAGATCATTCTTTCCCCCGTTAATCTGTATTGTCGATATATTCTCGTCCAGATATTTGAACTTTCCATCTTCGATTCTCTGCTGCATATGGGGAATTTTCTTCATTATTTCCGACATTTTCATTCTTTTTGCATCCGGATCAAGACTGACATCATAGACTAGCTTGTCAACCTCTTGAATAATTAGTGATTTTTGTGCTATTATTCTTGCTTCTGGTAAAAGCTCACCAGCAGATAAACTTACGTTCCCTATTTTGGTTATTCCGGACTCAATCACATTTACATAAAGCGAATCCTCGGAATATCCCATTGCAAAATATTTGAGGATATATATCCCTCGTCTTTTAATCAATATACTGTAACTACCTTTGTCATTAGACGAGGCAACAGAAACACTGTTTCTTTTTGTGTCAAAAACTCTAATCGTAACATAGGGTATTCCTAAATCAGTCTCCTTTTCAATCACATTTCCCTGTAAGATAAATAGTCCCTTCTTCTCGCTCTCCTGAGATAACATTTGAGTTGAAAATAAACAACTTAAAAGTGATGACAAAATTATCGGTTTTAGATAGGTCATAAGAGTGGTAGATTGGGTGTAATATTATCAATATGGAAATATCCGCTATACTGTTGCATATGGCTCATATTTGACTGATGTTGCCTCAATTATTTTTCCGGATATTTTATACCGATTTTCTGTATCAATGTTTGTTTGAGACGAAACGCTCGAAATGATAATTAACGACAGTAGAAAAGGAAGAAAAATCCTATACATGCAAAATGCTTTATCTTATTTAATTCAAATATACTTAGAATAACAACAGATATCATTCAAAACGCTCTTGCAGCGTTTTGTTGCGCTTTTTCATCTGATAACAAAATGGCTATCAGACGTATCAGAAATGTTTGTTGCGTTTTGTTGCGCTTTAGTCACGGTGATTTAGATCTTTTGAAAAGATATTGAAGGTGTTTTTAGGGTCATAAGGAAGGCCATCAATAGTCAGATATTTTCCCTTGATATAGATAACATTATTAGAAAAGAACAAAATTAATGAGCAAAGCTTCTGTTCTGTGTGCAATGAAATACGAGATTATACTTAATAAAAAAGAAGAGGACAACCTCAATGGCTGTCCTCTTTTCGTATATAAGTAGTACCGGGTTTAGAACGAATATCCTAAAATAATATTGAAAAATCCCGATTTGTCTTCCGGTTGATATTGAACATTATATGCCTTTAGGAAAGAGTAGCTGGCATCCAGATATATAGAGCCTCCGCTTTTGTTTATTGAAACAAAGTGTGAGTATCTTCCGCCGATTGAACCCTGTAACTTGCCTGCAGTTATGTATTCGAACTCTCTGTTAAGCAGGGTCTCCTGAAGTTCAGGAATAAGATCTTCCGAAACATCTCCGGCAGCTGTTGTGGAGATATGCTGAGTAAGCTTATTCCCGCTACCTTTTCCATATACTGCAGAAAGGTTAATATCAAACATGCCCTTGTTAAAGGTAAAATTCTTTCTGGCCTTGAGATATCCTGTGTTCACTTTAAAATCCTGAGTAAAGTAGAAAGGACTTATCAAAGAACTTAAAGCGCTTTGACTTACGTGGTTGTATCCTATTTTAAGGTCAAGACCCGGATTACATTTATATCTGCCAAAAGCAATGTTGTATTCAGCATTCATGTTAAAATTTCTCTTTGAGAAAGCTCTGTTGAGGCCGTAGAAGAATGTAAACTCCAATCCCCCTATTTTTTCCTGAGTAGTTACTTTATCGTAACTCACAGCGTCGCTGTAGCGGGTGCTAAAATTCAGGTAGTGACGTAATGATTTTGTCTCATATTGAGCCTTGCCTTTGTATTCATATATTTTTGTATCTGATTGGGCGAAGGCCTTGTCTTCTCCTTTTCCTGAAAGTCCCTCCTGACTCTTGTAGGTAAATTCATTGAAGAAGCGGAAGTTGTCCATTACTAATTCCAACTGAACGGAGCCTCCTTGTTGCACATCAGTAACTGGTAGGGCTTCTTTCATATTAAGAGCTTCTTGTGTCCAGGTACCAACCATGCCAAACCAAAGTCCCTTGAAGAAGTACCCTTGATAAACAACATCGTCATCTGCTACTTTTGAAAAAGCAACTTTCTCGAAAAACTTTCTGTAGTAGTAGTTGACCCCTATGTTTAAATGACCTGCTTTATATGCTAAACCACCTGTTGCCTCAAAATCAAGAAGATCTGTTCGGTGACGTAGGTCTCTTCTCTTTGCAGCAAGAGCGGTTTCATAATTAATAAGCATTCCAATAAAGAGGTTGTTGGCAATTGGTGTAGAAATCCCTCCGGAGAGTTTATAACTCTCTTTTACATAATCACCGGGATTATCATTGGCAATAGACAGAAGGTATCTCTCGGGATATATGAGACCCGACCATCTGGTGTTCTTGCCGGTATAGTTGTTATAGTCAATTTTGCCAAAAAAGGTTGTTTTATTAATCTTTGTATATGACGAAGATCTTAGTCCAAAGTTGTAGCTGTTATCTGATTCGTAATTTCTTACAAGCCCTCCATCATTCTTGCCCATGTAGGCCTCAATGATTGATGAACTCCTGAAGTCAATAAAGTGCAGTCCCGCTGCATTATAACTATCTGTCCAGGTCTGTTTTTTCTGAAGGTCCTCAAAGTGATAAAGACACTTCTCCTGCACATTTTTCCTGTTCTGGCCAGCTATTGGTAAACTTAAACAGAGCTGCGAGAGAACGAGTGCAGATATGATCAATATATATTTATGGTTGTATTTCATAATCGCTGTTTTTCTCTAGTTTTTAATTGATTGACTGGCTCTTATCTCAAAATCGTTATTGGAGTTATTGGTGTCCATGTAGACAATCCTACCCCCTGCTTTTTGAGAGGCAAGGGCGTCAACCTTTCTGTGCAGAGTTTTACCAATATTTCTGTCTCCATCTCCCAAAAGGGCATATCCAGAATCTACTGAACCAGGGAGCCGTTTGAATTTTGTATCTCTGTCGAAACATTCAACACCATCAAGCATCCAGGCAGAAGGTATCATTACATATTCGTTTGCAGACGAGGATCCTGGCTTGCGTTTCCTGTTTGCAGGGTCGTTAACGAAAGCTTGCGCCCCGGATACGGGAATTCGGAAAATTACTACAGCCGGACTAGTATTGGATAGTACAAAAGCAGTTGATGTTCCTTGTTTCCAGAGAAGATCCAGCCAGTGGTTAGCAAGATTTGGTCCTGGAGATGGGTGATAACTGGCATTTGTGTACCTTTGATTATAGGTGACCCAATAGCCAGGGACATTAAGATTAACAGAATTAGGTCTTAATATTGTATTGTCAATGGCAGCATTTATTGCTACAACAGCTTGTTCTCCAGGCTGAAGAGGATGGCTTTTGCCATTTCCGGGGAATTGCCACACAGCTTCAACAATAGGAATTGAATCACGGATAACAGTTTGACCATTTGCAGCAACATAACTCCAAGGTGTTTGGCTGGTAGGAGCATTGTAAGGATCAACAGTGGCGAAACAGACGCTGTCCAGATATGCTACCTCATCACTGTTATTATAAAGAATGGCATATTTATCATAGCTGAATGTCTTGCTATCAGGACCCACACATCCACTGTAATAGAGCTCTTTAATAATTAGCTGACCCGAATATGAGAGAATAAGCTCCACAGATAGATTTAGGTCTCCCTTTAGAGTATCAGTCAGACGAACCTGATCAATACTCTTATTGAATATTGGAATGGCTCCTGATACCGGAGTCCCCTTGTCTGATGCAGACAAACGGTAAAAACCATATTGCAGGTCAATAGTTGCTTTGCCCTGACTATTGGTTTGAAGCTTGTAAATTGCTCCGTTGCTTGGATTAGAAATCGTTATCTCTGCCCCTCCGTTATTCTCACTTTCGTAGCCTTGAGGATAAACGAGAGTAATATTCAGTTTCTTTGACCCTTCGAGATATGGATTTTCATCGAGTAACTGTTGCAGCTCTTGTTGACACGAAGTAAGAATTGTGGCAACTGCTATTATAGATATATATATAAATCTTTTCATGTTTCCTGAAGATTAAAATTTAATTCTGAGCGTTGCTCCGTATGCAAATTCAATATTTCTCGAAGTCTTAACTCCGGTAGCCCAGCTACGGGTATATGGATTGCTCTTTGTAAAGTTGTTAACATAAAACGACAGGGACGCAAGATCGCCTATCTCTTTGGTAATGCTTAAGTTTGACATGAAAAATGGACCATTTCCGTTTCTTACATAAGTATAGACATTGTTTGAGCGGCAAAGCAGATTTGAAAATCTTGGATCAGCCGCTTCAACAGCCGTAAACGGCTTCACCTTCTGGTCAAAAGTCATGTAGGCGATGGGCCATGCACCGGAGTAATACTCCTTTTGATTGTATATACTACCCTCTACCTTATTCCCATTATTGTCTGTAAGATATGCCCACTCTTTGCCGTTATAGTATGAGAGGTTTTGTGTTTGAGAATATAGAGTACCCTCTATTCTGAGCGATATTGTCATCCGTATCTCCGGAATATGAGTTGTGGCAGTAAAATTTGCAGTAGCTCCATCACCCCATGCCCCGTTATCTGTTGAAACATCACTTGTCCCACCCAGATAATATCCAATGAATTCAAATGAACGTCCGGCAGTTGTTGGTAAAGTCGTGTGAGGCCTTCTTTCGTATGATGGATATAATCTATCAGAAACAAATTTAGAAAAAGAGTATTGCGCATCAAAGCGGAATGATGTTCGAATTGCTTCTATTTTGCCAAAATCAAGAGAGAGCTCAACACCTTGGTTTGTACTTGGTTCTCCATTACCCTGCATAGCATTCTTGACGAATAGCGTGTCGTTGACCGATTTTGGAATTAGTTTCTCTCCGAGAGAAAGGTTGTCCAGGTCTTTAACAAAAATATCACCTGTAACCTTATCTATTCTAAATTCAGGATTATTAGGAACAGTATAGTTTTCATCTGTTTTCGAATAACTATAAGGAACATAATAATAATCAGTCTGATAAGGGTTCTGAGACCTGTTGTTGTAATATACCAAAGAGAAACCGATTCTCCCAAGTTTACCATCTATACCCAACTCTATGTTACGGCTTTTCGACCACTTAAGGTTTGGGTTATAGGAATCCCGAAACACGCGGGTATTAGCAACATAAAAATAGTTGTTTTGTGTTCCATAGTTCTTGGAATAAACCCTTATATCATCATACTCATCCAGCGGATACAATACAGAAAGCGAAGGTAGTTTCTCCATGATTCCCCAGCCACCTCTGATGCTCAGATTGCGTATAAGACCCTTCTCAGAACCTTTCCTGTCTATAAGAGTATATCTTGTGTTAAAGCGGGGCGAAAGAGAGACTGCATTATCATATACCATACCTTTTATGAAATTGGCATCCATCCTTACCCCACCAATGATGGATAGAGACGTCTTGCCAATTGGGATAATAGCATTATCTTCAAGGTAAGCGTTAATATTGTTCAAAAAAGGAATATCGGTATAAGGTCTTGGTCTTTTTCCGTCAGGATAGAGACCATCTGCATACTCCTCTCCCTTACCAATATTTCCACTTGTGTTCCATCCTAAACCGGCCTTTATCTTATTGAGGATATTGCCGTATTTTTTATTGAGATTTGCTTTCAGATTAGCACTTAGGCTTAACCCTTTGCTATCAATAATCTTCAAATTGTAAAATTGGGCAGGGAGATAATTAGCCTCAAAATATCCGGTCTCTGTAGAATTCACAGAAGGACGTATTGTGGCATAAGAATTATATTCCTGTTTTTTAAACAGATCGTCCTTGTAACTGCCGTTTATACTGAAATCCAGTGCTGTAATCCAATTGTTATTAATAAGCCAGTTGGCAGATGCTCCCACACGAATTGCGTTGTCAGCTGTAGATTCCCATGTGTCTTTAAATGCATCAGGATCTTGTTTTAAGTCCTGACGACCAACGGTTCCGCCAATATTAAAATTAAATTGAATTGGCTGAGTTTCGCGGTTAAAGGTATTTGAGTAGTTGATGCCATAACCGTTTCGATAATATGTAGTATAGGGAGTTACAGGATCATTGTAAGCAGAGGCATATTCGGCATTTATGTTAAGAATACCACGGTCCTTTAACAGATCAAATCCCTTGCTGATAGAAAGCTGTTTTGTTGTAGGATTCATAGAGATGGTGGCAGAGTAGGGAGAGTAACCCTTTTTAGTTTTGATTATAACCATACCGGAAGTCATGTCACCATATTCAACTGACGGAACACCGGTTATTACCTCAACAGACTCAAAATTTGAGGCGGAGAGGTTTCTTGTATCAACACCTGTTGCTTCAGCAAGATTGCTGTTTGAGGATAGGCGGACACCATCAACTTCTACTGCTGTACCAAAAGAGCCATTACCATCTCCACCTCTTATTGAGAAAATGCTTTTCTCCATAAGGTCAATTTTTTTGGTTTTACCCCCGGGCATCAGGCTCATTATATCTGTCGGATTGATAACCTGTAAGTGGTCGATTGCCTGTCTGTCCATTCTTGTAGAAGTGCTCAATGCGCTCTTGTTTTCCTGAGCGGTCACCACTACGGTCTGTAATTTAAGGTTGTCTTCGTTTAGTTTAAATACAAGGTTATCGAGGTCTTTTTCTACTGTAATGTTAATCACCTGTGTCTGATATCCCAGACAAGTGATTTCCATCTTTGTAGTACCAGCCGATACCTTGTTGATTGTAAATTCACCCTTTGCGTTAGTTGTGGCCCAAAGGCTGAGTTCTGGAAGATTTACCAAAGCCATCTCAATGGGAGTCTTCGAGTCAGTTTCGTAAATGACGCCCTTAACTGAGTAGAGCTTTCTGGTTGCCTGAGCAGACAAAATTGTTGTTAGCCCAAAACAGAGAAGAAAAAACACTAATAGTTTCCTTTTCATAGTTGTGATAGTTAGTTTAAAATATAAGATCTAGTTGCGTAAATTCGTGTTATTTGTCTGTAACTTTAATGCTGTTGATAATAGATTTCACACCCTCAAGCTGCAACTCAAGGTGTCCCCGGTCTATCGATCCCCTCTTATATCTTTTTGCAGCCGAAGCAAGGTCAGCTTTAAGTTCGTTTAATTCATTCCAGACAATGGTTTGCAGGTCATTCAGAAAAAGAATGTTTACACCCATTGTCTTTGAAACCTCTGTCACATTTTTTGGAGCAAGCATTTTAAGTCGGTCAATATATATTTTTTGAAGACTCCTCTTGTTTACATCCATAGGCTCTCCTTTGTAAGCATCCTTAAGCAGTGAGTGTCTGATATCGCTTAAAAGCTCATCTACCTTATATGCGTCGGGGTAGTTATAGGAAGCATCCACCATCCTCGAAAGAGCTGCCATAGAGAGTATGTCGCTTATTGCCCCTGCCTGAATGGAGCGGATGTTGCGCTCATACATTCCCGAAGCATCAAATTTGGCAATAAGATCCCTTCTTACGAGCCATTGTGGCATTTCGAACACATTCTCCTCAATGAACTTAAGAGCTCTTTTCTGTTGTGCTTTTTCAACTGGAACATAAGCAGCACCCGGCTGACTCTGTTTCTTATATGTCTCGTATATACCACCAATGTTTGTACTGACATGACGGATATATCTTCTCCACTGATTGATGGTCTCTTCGTAAAAGTCCTTAACAGGAGCGTAGTTTTCGTGAGGTTCAACAATCCATTTGTCAAAATTGACCACTACATATTGTAAGTTTTTAAGACCGTACTCGCCTGCCAGCATTGGATCGTTCCCTAAATCCTCAGTCTGTCCTCGCGGGTCGTTCTGAGTTATACCATGCTTGATATAGAGGTAGGTTCTGTCTCCGGCTTTCTCTTCTACAATTTTGTCAAGTACTGGTACCTCCTCACGAGGAGTCTTTGCGCCGGGAATAATGCGGTATGCCCAGTTAATCACATACTTGTCATATGGTCCAACTATTGGAATGTACCTTTTTACACCATCGCCGGGTTGTGCAATATAGTTGTATCTCGAATAATCCATTATAGACATTGTGGTTCCGTATTTTTCAGTAAAAGACGGTGATCTTAACGAATCTACAGGTATAGCGGAGCTAGCGGCAAAATTGTGCGGAAGGCCCAACGAGTGGCCAACCTCATGACAGACAACCTGCCTGTAAAGCTCTCCCATTATTTCGTCACTCAAGGTAAGGGTACGAGCCTGCGGATTGGAAGCAGCAGTCTGTATTCTGTACCAGCTTGAAACCAATTTCATAAGATTATGATAAACACATACATGAGTGCCAACAATCTCTCCAGATCTCGGGTCGGCAACATGTGGTCCGTATGCATTCTCCTCTTCAGAGGCAAGGTAGTTTACCATTGAGTAGCGAGTATCCATAGAATCCCAGTCAGGATTCTCCTCTTTTGACGGAACATCCTTTGCTAAAATTGCATTTTTGAATCCTGCGGCCTCAAAGGCAACCTGCCAGTCTTCTATACCCTGTTTGAAGTACTTTACCAGTTTTTTTGGTGTAGCAGGGTCTATGTAAAAAACGATAGGATTCTTTGGCTCCACCAGCTCTCCCCTTAAATACGCCTCCATATCCTTTGGCTCTAGCTTCCATCGACGTATATACTGGGTTCCCTTTATTCTGAAATAGTCATATGAAAAGTCAGTCTGACCTTGTGTGAACATACCTATCCTGTCATCTGCAATTCTTGGCATCATTGGTTTTTCAGGAAGAAGAAGCATAGAGTGATTTATCTCGAAAGTGACGAATCCATTGGTTTCTACGCTACTTTTTGTCTTTCCTGCCTTTTTGTAAGTTTTTTGCGACCGGCACTCGATATTGGTAGGGAAAGTCTTCATGTAGTGAATGAAACTCTTGTTGTCTTCTATCGTTCCAATACCGAAAGAAGTTTTTTTCATTTCCGCCAAACCAAATGTTATTGCATCTTTAGAATAAAAATCAGTTACATCAATAACAGCAGAAGAATCTGGGCCAAAGGTCTTTATGTCAAACGAAAAGAAGATTGGTTCAACAAATGAATTCGTAAAGGCCGTGTAAATATCACTCTCTTTATCGGCAATATTATAAATATATGGCGACCTTAAGTATATTTTTTTTCCATTGAGTGATTTCTCCCAGCGAAACATGGTCTCAATCAGGGATTCTCCGCCATATCCGGCTCCTCCGCCAGTTTTCACTGTTCGTACAACTAAGAGAACCTCTCTACCTAAAATGCTTTTTGGAATTTCGAAATAGTATTTGTCGCCTACCTGATGTACACCAAACATTCCTTGCTGCGAAACAGCCTTAGATGTAATTACGTCTTTGTAAGGCTTAATAACAGAGGGAGGCGTAGCTTTTTCTTTGGCCACATCCACGGTATTTTCTGTTCCCTCTTTTACCTCTTCCTGAGCAAATATTCTAATTGGAGTTAAAGAGAGAATTAAAACCAGGCCTGCCGTAATAGTTCTGCAGACTTCCAGTTTGATGGAGTCGTTTTTCACAGTATGTATTGATATAGATAGTTAATAACATTGAGTACTATCAGGTTATAAAAAAAACACCTACATCCTAATGTCCATAAGGGTTTGCAATGTAAGAAAAAATTTGAAAAAACACGACAAATTCTCACTTTATCAACATAGGCGACATCTTAAGACTACTAAAAATGCTAATGGTTTAATAGGTCAAAGTTATAATTTGTAATGTGCTAACTTGCTAATGCGTTAATTTGCTAATGGGGGGAGTTTTGCGTATTTGGAGATGATGGAGAGTAACTCCTTCTTAATGATGGGTTTTGATATGTGATCGTTACAACCTGCATTGATGGCCTCTTCCCGGTCATTTGAGAGAGCATAGGCTGTTTGAGCAATAATTATGATATCTTCATCAAAGGAACGGATCTCCTTTGTAGCTTCAAACCCATCCATTTTTGGCATTTTAATGTCCATAAGAATGATATCGATATCGGGATTCTTTTTAAAAACCTCAATAGCTTCAATTCCGTTTCTGGCATGCAGAATATCTGCGTCAATCTCCTTAAGAAACTGAGTAAGAAGAATGTCGGAAGAACTATCGTCTTCTGCGATTAATACTTTTAACATACTTGATGGTTTTAATCCGGATTCTTTATTTTTTGTATTATTTGTCCGAGGATCGCATTTTGGTATACTCTCGCAAGGAATGGTAAAATAGAAACTCGAACCAAAATCAGGTTCGCTTTTTACCCATATCTTACCGCCAAGAGCCTCAACGTAAGCCTTGGTGATAGTCAATCCAAGACCAGCTCCCTCATAATCCTTTGAAAGAGACGTATCTGCCTGTATGAATCTGTTAAATATAACCTTCTGCTTTTCGCTTGAGATACCTATTCCTGTGTCATGGACAAAAAAAGTGAGCTCGTTATCAATTTTATCGAATCCAAACTTAATAAATCCATTGTTTGTAAATTTAGATGCATTTTTGACAAGGTTTGTAACTATTGTATATACCTTTTCTCTGTCCGATTTTATTGTAACCTCATTGGTCGGAAGTTTTTTATCAATTAAAAGCAGAATTCCCTTTCGCTCAACCTCAGGTTTAAAATATGCATATATGTAGTCAAGCAACTCATTTAGATTGAATTGAGTGATATTCAAGTCAAGTAATCCGGACTCTATCTTCGAAATATTAACTAAGTCGTTTATAATATTAATCATACGGGTGCCACTCTCCTCTATTATCTTAATATATTTTTGCTGCTGTTCACCTGTAAGGTCGGGCTCTTTAAGCAACCCTGCAAAACCCATTATTCCATTCATTGGTGTTCTTATTTCGTGGCTTATATTGGTCAGAAACGACGATTTCAACCTTTCAGACTCTTCCGCCTTCTGTTTAGCTGCTATAAGCTCCTCTTTTTGTCTGAGATGCCGCCCGAACAGTTCTGCAATTTGCCTGAACTCACCGGGAGCTTTCCTAAGCTCATTAATATGATTGAGGTTTTCAGTAGCAATAATAGATTTTATAAGGTTAAGTGGTTTTACTACCCAACGTATAAGAGAAAAACGAATAAGCAACCATAAAACAATAATTGATGCTAAAAGCAGTAAAATCATTCGCGAAGAACTTTGTTTGTATAGCTTTAATCCTTTAGTCTCTCTTGTGAAGAGAACGTTTCCGACCGGTTTTCCGTTCCATCCGTTAAGACTAACAGACGAAGATAACATGAACTTGTCGGGCTTTGCAGTATTGTTACCCGGCTCCTGTAATGATATGGTGGTACCGCTCAGGTTAGAGAGCTCTTCAATAAACCGCTTGTTCCATAGTTTCCCCACAAATAAATACCCGCTTGGTTTTGTTGCTTTGTGTGTAGGGTCATTCGAAGGATGTACCGATGCTCCGCTTATCTCAAAAAGCCCTTGAGAAGTTGTAAGATAAAAACTAATTGAAGGATTCTTGACAAATTCAGAAAAAACGGAATCAGGAATAACTTGCCTTATTGTTACGTCATCGGAAGATGCTTCATGAATGATATTAAGGTCCGGGTCGTAAACAGCTACATAATCCATATGAAAAGAGGTAATGATTGTGGAGATGTTCTCCTCATACCAATAAAAATCGCGGGTCTTCAATGCACTGACGAACTCGTCCCAGTAGGTATAATCCCAAGAAACTTCACCCTGTGTCCTGTTGCTGATTTTTATAAGAGCATTAGCTTCTTGTTCAAGCTGTTGTTTAGACAGTTCGGAAATAATTCTGTATGACCTTCTTTCTGATAAATACAGAGACAGGATAAAAAGAATAAACAAAACTCCTGTTATTGTAATGATAAGAAGCAGCCTGCTGTTTACGCCGTAATTCCTTTTCATCTGAATAATTATTTATACAAACTGACCCCAATTGTTAAAAAAAAAGTTTTTGCCTGTGGATTTGCAATCAAACTGAGCAACAGATCAAGGTTCCAGTTGTCAGAAACTAGCATTGGTTGCCTGAATGTGGCACCAATATTTACAAAACCTGCTTTTTCTGCATAAAACGATCCCTTTGGCTGAAAACCGGTAAATATCATGAGCTCTGCCCTTTTTATAGGCTGAACAAACTGTAGTTCCAGATAAATACTTTTTGAAGGGTCCGAACCATAGAAAAAATAGCTGCCCAAAAGATTAAACGGCAATTTGTCTCCACCGGAAAGCAGAATCTGACCCTCAAGCAGGTGCGATGTGGATTCGCGATTATAATTAAGGAAGGTAGAAGGGTTTGTTTTGCTGTATGACCAGTAATCCCATACAGATAGCGATACCGGCCCAATCTCCTTTGATATATAAAAATCAAGTTCATCGTCGCCCGGCCCGGCTATTCTGTAAGCACCCCAGGCACCTAAAGTGAAGTTTTTCCATGAAGCAGACACGCCCGGCTGCAGGCTTGGAACATGTCCATAGTCCAGACCCCTCCAGATATACTGACTGAATATATCTGCATTAGCAGAAAAAGTGACAGATTTAGAAGAGTCCTGCTGTGCCGGCAAAGAAGAGCTGCAGAGAGAAAGAAAAATTAGCACAACAAACGTTTTTAAGGCGATATTTTCTTGCATTGGCAAAAAGTTAATATTCTCTACAAATATAACATTTGTAACGTATAAATTATCTCATAAATACAGATGTTTTTATATTGAGTTAGTTTTTTTATATTTACATAAAATATCCGAGACATTCCACGTCGGCTACCTCCAGATCGTTAAACTCTACCGGAGTCGTGACCGGTAATATCCGGGCAGTATAAAAAACTGCCGGGTTTTACTTAAAGAATGAGATTTTGTCCTTGAACAAAACGGTACTTCGTGGAGCTGTTTTGTCAAGATGAAAAGTCTTGCAATTTTCTGTTTTTTAATTCAAAATTTAAACTTATGGATGGATTTATTGGAGAAATCAGAGCATTTTGCTTTGATTATGTACCACAAGGATGGCTGCTCTGTAACGGGGACTCTATGGCCACCGCAAATTTTCAAGCCCTGTTTTCCGTAATTAGTTACACTTACGGTGGATCAGGTGGTACTTTTAAGTTGCCAAACATTAGTGGTAAAACCTTGATAAGTCAAGGTGATTTACACTACGGTAGCAGTGGCATAGGAGGTCGTTACAGGGTAGGTGACAAAATGAACGGAGACACAATTGTACTAAACGAAGGAAACATGCCTCCTCACAATCATGCATTTTCTATCGGCTTCGTTAATGGGGCCCAGTTTTCACAACTTGTAAAAGTGCCAAGAGCCGGCTCCTATCTTTCGAACTCAGGCACAAATACCGTACCTGTCATAAACGGGAAGAGTTATGTTCTCCCTACTCCTCCGCCGGCAAACCTTTCCGAATTGTCATATAAATCAGTTGGCCCTTTCGGAATGTTAGCACCACAAGGTCACAACAACATGCAGCCATATCTGGTATTGAATTACTGCATCTGCCTTGAGGGTTTCTATCCTGTTAAACCGTAATAAATATTACAATATCAAACATTAACAATACAATTATGGATAATTTTTTAGGAGAAATAAGGGTGTTCTCATGTAGCAGGACCCCAAAAGGCTGGTTGCCATGCGAAGGACAGACTTTACAAGTACAACAGTACAACGCCCTTTATGCATTAATTGGACAGAAATTCGGAGGAAAAGGAACAGATTTTATGCTCCCCGACTTAAGGGGAAGAGCGATGCTTCACTATGGAACATCGGAAAGCGGTGTTCCATATCCATTTGCACAGGCATTAGGCTCGGAAACAGTTCGACTAGCAGACACTACCAGTTTTATTCACACTCACTCTTTTGTTGTGGCCAACTCTCAAGGAGCAGTAATAGCTGCAGCCAGCAACCCATATTTTGCAAAAGCGCCTACATTCACTACAATAGAGGGTGATATTATATACTGTTACAATGCTCCGTCCACTACAAACGCTACGGTTGCATTGACCGGTATAAACAACGCAGGAGGCAACATCGGGCACGAGAATCGTATGCCTTCGCTTCCATTACAATTATGTATTGCCACAACAGGAATATGGCCATCAAGGTCTTAACTTTTAAATTAATTTATTATGGATAATTATTTAGGCGAAATTCGTGCATTTGCAGGAAACTATGCACCTGATGGATGGCTTTTGTGTAACGGAAGTATTTTAAGTATAAGTTCATACGAGTCTCTTTTTACATTGATTGGAACACAATACGGAGGTGATGGCTCTACAACATTCGGAATTCCCGACCTGCGAGGACGACTGGTGGTAAACCGGGGACCAATGCCAGGCGGCTCAACCTATACTCTTGGTGCTCAGTATGGAGTAGAGTCTGTACCACTGACCGAAGCTAATCTGCCTTCTCACGGACATACTTTTAATGTAAGCACTCAGAATGCAACAACCGATGATCCAACCGGAAACCTGCTTGCTGCTCCCATAGATGTAGGAAAAAGTAATGAGGTTGAGATATATCTGCCGGCCGGAATAGCAAAAACAACAACAAATGACTTGAACACAAACACACTCACAAATTCGAGTGGAATTGGAGCTCCTCATGAAAACCGGATGCCATTCCTTTGTGTAAGTTACATCATTGCATATAGGGGATTATATCCCGAATTTAACTAAAAAGGAAAGAACAGCATGAGAATTGGTCTCATTTCGGATTCCGAATCGTTTATACCTTCCTGCCATACACTTGCGGCTTTAGGGCTGCAAGTGTATTTGTATTTTTTACCATCGCCCGACCAGACAACCAACCAATATGTGCGGAACTATGCAAAACAGTCCCGTATTACTGTAACCGAAGAGAAAAACAAAGAGCACGACTTATACAGATGGATGATTAAGGGATGCTTTGACGTTTGCTTTGTTTTTGGTTACAAACACCGGATAAAGCTGGAAAAACTGGCTAATTGCCCCACTCCTCTCTACAATGTCCACTTTGGCTCACTGCCGTCATTCAGAGGACCATCCCCTGTTTTCTGGCAGCTTAAAAAGGGAGTTGAAAAGATTTCTGCATGCATTCATTGTTTAACCCAACGCTTTGACGACGGGCCGGTAGTTTGGATAAAGGAGACAGAGAACAGGGACCACTTCTGCCACAGATTAGCAACTCAGGTTCTGAGCCGGATTTGCGTAGAGGGTGTTGCCTATATAACAAGCCTTGTTGCGCAAAAATTGCAAGTTCCTGTAATTGACAGAGGTCTCATTGTTCCGGAATACCAGAAACGCCCTGGACTGGCCGACGTTATGGTTGACTGGCAAAGCATGAAGGCAGAAGAGATATGCAACCTTATAAGGGCTTGTAATCCATGGAACAAGGGAGCAATCACCTTTTTTAAGGGCGAAGAACTCAAGCTGATGGATGCAATGGTTGTTAAAGACGAAACAAACAGCCACGGCACCTTATCTGCCGGAAGCATAATAATCAGCAACAACAGGTTATACGTAAGCTGTATAGACGAAAAATTGCTAAACATTAACATGCTATTCTACCAGGATATCTTTGTGCCTGCATACTCCTGCGAGAAATTTGGCTTTTCTGCCGGAAACCGATTCAGTAATATGAGTTGATAATAAAAAAAACATATATTATATTTGTGATAATTAAGTAGTAACCTAAAGTTAATAAATCATGGAAGATAACAAAAAGACCAACCAAGTTTGGCAGACTCCTGAAATAATTGATTTAGATGTTGAAAAAACAAAAAGCGGGATTCAAGCCTGTAGTCCGGAAACAAGTCCTTCTGCATCATCATGCGCTTCTTAATCATATTACTGATGACATTTGACAAAGCAAACTAGTTTCCATTTTTTAATCCGTTGATAATCCATCCATTTTTGTGGGTGTAGGAAAATGTTGTATCATAGTAACAATTAAATTTACTGAATATGGGCTTCATTTATGGCATCATCAACTTAGACGGCACTACCATCACAGAAGATGAGATGGCCCCTCTTGCAGCTGCAGTCGGTTATGAGGGGTTCGTTTCGCAGACAGTTATAGAAAAAAATGTGGCATTGGGCTATTGCCACTACCCCGGCCGGAATCCAAAGGCAGGTTTTTATATGGATGATAACCTCATGGTTGTGGCAGACATCCGTATGTACAATCAAGAGTTCCTTAATGAGGCACGTGCCGGAGTAACTCAGGTCGACATTTTTGCCAAGGCGTTTCTTTTCTTTGGATTATCATTTGCAAATCAGATCAATGGTGATTTTGCCGCAGTTGTAATAGACCGTAAGAAAAACGAAGTACATCTTCTTCGTGACCATATCGGGGCCCGTCCGCTGGTATACTGTTTATCGGGAAACAGGCTCTTTTTTGCTTCGCATGAGTTTGGCCTGGCAAAATCGGGCTTGCTAAAACCGGAACTGTCAGAAAAAAAGCTGATTGACACCTTTTTAAAGATAAGGGGACAATATGAACAGACAGCTTTCGAACAGATATTCAGAGTTATCCCCGGGAATGCAATCTCGTTCTCGGCAGATGGTAAAAGAAGAGTTGTTCCATACTGGAGACCAGAAAATATAAAAGAGGTTAAAGACATGACCTTCGGTTATGCTACAGAGCATCTGAGGGAACTTATTGTTGCCGCCACTCAGAACCGTATGGAGAAGGGTAAAACAGGGATGCATATAAGCGGCGGAATAGACTCCTGCAGTATTGCAGCAATTGTTGCCCAAAATTCACCCGACAAAAGCCTGCTGACAGGTTACTCATGGACACCGGAGGTGTCCGACGGATTAATAGAGGGGCCCAATGAAAAGGAGCTAATTAATTCTTTCTGTAAAGAGGCCGGAGTAAGGCTAAAGTATTTGAATACAGCAGAAGGCGAAAGCGCAGAAAACGTGATTATACCTGAGTTTGAACACCAAACGATAGAACTTCCTGTAATGATAGAGGCAGGAAAAGATGGTGTAGAGATAATTTTTAGTGGATGGGGAGGGGATGAGTTTGTTTCCCTGAGCAATAGAGGGGTTGTTAATCATCTGTTTTTTAGCCATAAATGGAAGTTATTGCTAAAATATGTCAGACAAATCGGGTTCAGGACGACAGTTGCCAAGTTCCGTATAGAGATTCTTCCACAGTTGGTTCCATTTGTATTACTGCCGGTTTATAAAGCAGAAAGTCCGGACTGGTCGGTACTTAGTCTTTTTAAGCCAGCGTTCGTATGGAAGCACAGAAAACAGATATTTTTTCATCACAGAAAAAATATCTTCGGCTATTGTAACCGAAAAAAATTCGTACTGAATTTGATTGAGTACAGATATCTTCAGGAACGGATAGATTCGTGGGCCATAAACGCAGAAAAATATGGACTGGAATACAAATATCCTTTGCTGGACAAAGATGTTCTGGAGTTTTGGTTCACCATTCCGGTGGAACACACATACCATGATTTTCAGTCACGACTGCTCTTCAGGGAGGCTATGAAGGGAATCTTGACAGATAAGATACGCTTACGCAGCGATAAGAGGGAGCCGTTACGAACTGCCTTTTCTCAGAGGGAAAGGAGAAATAACAGGAAGTTTCTGGCAAATGTTTTTAACTCCATGCCCCAGGAAGAACATCTGTCGTTTGTTAGAGCCGATGCCTTTAAGAAGGCTATAAACAAACCGCCATCAAAAAATGAGTTTAAGAACAACAGGGCCCTCCGCAAGCTAATTATCTATCTGCGTTGCGTGGCTCTCGTCAGGAAATACATTACCGGTCAGGAACCGGGTTAAGTCGTCCACATTATAAATATCGGGCAGCCTTGTTCCATTAATGAAGATTTCGGGAACTGCAGTAATCTCCTCCCTTTCACACCACTCCCGCATCGCTTTTATCTGTTCCCACCGGTTTTCCATATTTTCTTTTACAGGATAGTGTGTGGCAAACTCCTTATAATCCTTTTTCCCGTACAGGAACCAATCACTCAGTGCATTCTCCGTATTATTTATCTCCCCCTCCTCTGCAATTGCCAGCAGGTGTTTCAATGGACTGTTCTTTGGGTTGTTGTGGTCTGCAATGGAGGTGAAAATCAGCTGGAGATCAATAGTGGGATTATCTTTTATAAGCTGAATGATTTTAAAATAGGTTTTTGAGCACACTCCACAGTAGAGTCCCGATACAAAAATCAAATGGATGGAAGCTTCAGTTTTTTTCATGCTTATACCAAGGCCGGCGGAGGGATTGGACATCTTTTTGCCATCTGTCAGAAGAGCACGGAATACCAGTTTGCTATGTTTCAGCTGTTGTATATTGTTTCCAAGGATGCGAGCCTGCTTTGTCTTGTTGATAGCAATAATAGTTATTTGTAAAGCGAAGAAGATAATTACAAAAAATAAAATGAATACAGGCATACTGTACTGGACTCTATCCGCGATTTCCGTCTCTCCTAAAAAGCCTCCGGCCAAAGAGGTTACAAACTGCATAAGCAGCACCACTTGAACAAGCAGACACATAGGACACACTTTTCTGACAATAAAAAACTGGTAATATAATGAGTAAAAGACAAATGGCAAGGCAAGAATATTGATTAATGCCGCTGTCTGCAATACAAGGGCATCTACAATGCCGCCTACCATAATTGCAAGCATCACTCCAGTGAAGTATGTAAAACCTATAGTTGCCCAACTTATTCCAAAGATTCTGGATGCACCTGAATTAAGAATGGCCGCGCAATCTATTTTTTCTCCTATGTGGCAGACCCTCTTTAGAAAGGGGTTGTTCCGGTCAATTTCGAAAAGTTGCAGTGTTGCCGATGTAATCGCTCCTGCTAAGGAGAGCAACAGATATATTAACGGAAACAGGCTTGCCCGGAACCCAAATCTCATAAACGTTACAATAGAGACAGCTGCCACCAATAACGGGAATGCGGCCGCAATAAAGAGATTCATAATTGTCTCCTTTTTCTCCTTTCTTGATTTTTGTTTGTAATCAGGTTCCTCCGCAAGTTCATTTGCAAGTTCATTGTTCTCTGCCACAAGAATCTCTCCGGTAAAGATCTCGGAGAAGCTTTGGCCGGAAATTATCTCTTTTCTTAGAGAAACAGGATTGTACCACTCGATGCTTTGGTCTGGGTTTGTTTTAATTACAAGTGCAAGGAGTGTCGACATTTTTTGTTTGTTGCGAACCCTTGCAATTAGAGGGAGAGGATGGCCATTCAGCTCTGTAACTGATGTTAAAACCTTGCTGTTATCTACGCCATGGCTTCTTAACAGTTCATTTACTGCATCCAATCCTGGGTAACCTGGGTATACCGGCAACTTTTCCCTGATAGTGGTTTCGGTAATTAGAATACCGGTCAGACGGCAAAACCGTATGGCAACATTTTCGCAATTGCCAACAGGAAACAGAATATTGGTAAACTTGAACATACGTTGTAAAAATAGACATTTTTACTAAATAAAAAAACCTGCAAATCATAAGATTTACAGGTTTTATGTTGAGAAGAGTCTCATTTTGTCGGGGTACTCCGACTCGAACGGAGGACCCCCTGCTCCCAAAGCAGGTGCGCTAGCCAACTGCGCCACACCCCGAAAAAAGAACTATCCCTTTTTGGAAAGGGATTGCAAAGTTATATAGGAATTGTTAATATGCAAAAAAATGTTCAAAAACTTTCAAATTGTATCGGATCAAGTTGAAAAGTAGGTGGGGCATTAAATTTCAAGTGGAGCAAAAGTGTGGATTATTTTCAGTCCTGGTGTGGATTTTTGGATGCTGCACCGGGTTTACCCACTTCATGTTCTCTCCGCTGAAAATCAAAGGCAGCCCCGATATTGTGCTTTTGCAGATCAGCTCGCGGGTCTGCGCTCGATTTTCTTGCGCTCCGTTCACATAGTGGGTGCCCAAACCCTCCTATGCAAGCATCCTTCAAATTCCACATCAGGATCTGCTTTTACCATGCTTTTGCTCAATTATGTTTTACACCTCATCCAACAAAAAGTGATGTCTCCACCTACTTTCCTATTTGATCCATTGTATCCTTTGTAGAGGTAAACCGCCCCTCAATCACTCTTTGTTGAGAGAGAATAGTTTCTGCCTGTGTTTGAATCAACTTGAAAATTTCAACCGGGATGGTCATGTATTCTATAGTCTTGTCAGTTAACACGCGAGGGGTTTCACTATTCTTTATGCCGTGCTCTATTTCGCTAATGAGCATATTGCCCTCTCCCATTCTTAGCCATACCGGATTAAGCTCAGGAAAAGTCAGGACAACTCTCTGTAAGATATTATCACTGATTGACTTTCTGATATTGTTCACATACCCGTTTGAGAGTCCACACCTTTTTTCGAAGGCTGTCTGACTCAGTTCTTTATATTTTAGAAAAATTTTAATGCGCTCTTTTACAGACATTTGTGCGGGGGGTTTAAAAGATGTTACAGATATTCGCTCTAATATATTTTGATAACACAGAACAATGTTCTATATTGCGTAACACTAACATATGTAACATGTCAACAAATATAACAAATAAATCGAGAGTTGCGCCTCCTCCTCATGGTTATATAAATGAGATAGCAAAAATTCTGGGGTGCCACAGGATTACAGTAAGCAATGCTCTAATGAAAAACACCAAGGGGATTTTAGCCGAAAAGGTAAGGCAGATTTATAAATTGAAATTCGGGAAGGAGAACAATGAGCCTCTCTCTCAAAACGAAGAGTCTAACCGCCTTAGGACGCTTCTGGCAGACATGAGTCACGAAATACGGACTCAAATGAATGGTATTCTGGGTTTTACAGAGCTCATGAAGAACACTAATCTTACAGAAGATGAACGACACAAGTACATACGTATAATTGATGAGTGTGGGGCACGAATTCTTCATATTGTAAATGACGTAATCTGTATATCAAAGATTGAATCGGGCCAGATGATGGTTTATCTCTCAGAAACCAATGTAACGGAGCAGATAGAGTTTATCTGTGCCTTTTTCAGACCGGAGGCAGAGCGGAAAGGTATTGTGATTTCTGCTGATGTCTCCTTGCCGGAGAATGAATCCACAATAATGGCAGACAAGGAAAAAATCAACGCCATTCTGACAAACCTCGTTAAAAATGCAGTGAAATACAGCGATAAAGGTGCAATTGTCTTAGGGTGTAAGAGAAAAGAGAGGTATCTTGAGTTCTATGTGAAAGATACTGGAATTGGAATACCGAAAGAGAGCCATCAGACGGTATTCAAACGCTTTGTCCAGGCAGACACTAAAGATAAAAGGACCTTTGGTGGGGCGGGGCTTGGCCTCTCCATAGTTAAGGGTTATGTAGAGTTGCTTGGGGGCAAAATCTGGATTGACAGCGAAACGGGAAAAGGATCTACCTTTTATTTTACAATCCCCTTTGACAGAAATATTACTCTTTATTGAATCATATAAAAATAGTATTTTTGCTAGTGGAAGATCATCACAAAATTCAGTTAGTGCAAAAATTGCTTGAAACATAATCCATAATTTTAGCTTACATGTATCTTAAAAAAATCATCTCACTCTTTTTCGGAATAATTCTGATTTATAATGCAAAAGCACAGCATAATACCAGTCATAACTATGTGTGGCCCAAGGACAGCTTGGTTATGAGTAACTTAAAGGGTTGGCAAGATCTTAAATTCGGTCTGTTCATGCATTGGGGAACATACAGCCAATGGGGAGTTGTGGAAAGTTGGAGTCTCTGCCCGGAAGATGAAGAGTGGTGCAAGCGTCAGGGGAAGTATGCCTATAACTACCAGGAATATGTTAAGGCATACGAGAATCTTCAAAAAACATTCAATCCGGTTAATTTCAATCCGGAAAAATGGGCAGCAGCGGCAAAAGAAGCCGGAATGAAATATGTTGTATTCACCACCAAGCATCATGACGGTTTTTGCATGTTCGACACCAAGGAGACCGATTATAAGATAACATCGCCGGTTTGTCCGTTTTCTAAAAGCTCTAAAAGCAATGTGACAAAAGAGATATTCAATATATTCAGAGAAAAGGGATTTCTCACCGGAGCATATTTTTCTAAACCGGACTGGAATTCTGATGCATACTGGTGGAGGTACTTTCCGCCCAAAAACAGGAATGCGACTTATGATCCTGCAAAATATCCTGAGAGGTGGAGTGCCTTTAAAAACTTCACATTCAATCAGATTAAAGAGCTGATGACTAATTATGGCAAGATCGATATTCTTTGGCTGGACGGGGGTTGGGTAAGACCCATCTCTTCTATTGATACTAATATTTCATGGCAAAAGACAATTCCCTTTAATCAGGATATTGACATGCCCCGGATAGCAGGAATGGCCAGAAGCTTACAGCCGGGTCTGATGATTGTCGACCGAACAGTTGAGGGTGAATTTGAAAACTACGTTACACCTGAACAGACGGTGCCGGATAAGCCTCTTGACCACCCGTGGGAATCATGCATAACAATGGGGAAATCATGGAGTTATGTGCCGGGGGATCAATACAAAACGGCAAATGAGCTTATACATCTGCTTATAAACGTAGTATCAAAAGGGGGAAACCTGTTACTCAATATAGGCCCTTCGTCTGATGGCGACTGGGATCCAATTGCATATCAGCGACTTAAAGAGATAGGTTCCTGGATGAAAATTAACGGAGCTGCAATTTACAATAGCGTGCCACTGTATCCGTATCTTGAAAACAACATGGTTTACACCCGCTCAAAAGACAATAAAACAATATATATCTACATTTTGTCAAATAAAAATGAGGACGATTTAATACTGCCGGCGGAGCTTGTGATTGAAAAGCTTTCAATTCCTGTGGGAAGTAAAATAAGCCTGATGGCAAACACTTCCAGGGTATTTAAGTGGAGGCAAGAACAAGGTAAAACATTCATTAAAATTCCACAAGATATGCAAGGGAAGGCTATCTGGAAATATGCACTGGTACTTAGTATAAGATGAAGATTTATAGAATAATATTTGCCGCAGTAATGGTCTTCTGCGTCCACCCTACCGTTTTCTCCCAGTCTGACAAAAAGCTTCCATATAAGAATGCGGGGCTCTCAATAGAGGAGCGGGTTAAGGATCTGTTGCAGAGAATGACTATAGAGGAGAAGTTCTGGCAGATGTTTATGATTCCGGAGGAGTCCGATATTCAGAATATATCAAGATACAAAAAAGGGCTCTTCGGGTTTCAGTTCAGTGCATTGTCTCAGATTGATAATGAGCTGGCAGTAAAAATCAACAAGGTTCAAAAGTATTTCGTAGAACAAACCCGGCTTGGAATTCCAATTATACCATTTGATGAGGCCCTTCATGGCCTTGTCAGGGGTGGTTGCACTTCTTTTCCGCAGGCTATAGCTCTTGCGGCAACATGGGACACAACACTTGTGGGACTTGTAGCTGAGGCTATAGCAAAAGAGACCAAGGTAAGAGGGATAAGGCAGGTACTTACGCCTGTGATAAATATAGCAACAGATGTCCGTTGGGGGCGTACAGAGGAGACTTACGGAGAAGATCCGTTTCTTACTGCAGTAATGGGAGTTGCATTTGTTTCGCCATTCGAGAAGAGTGGTATTATTACAACCCCTAAGCATTTCATTGCGAATGTTGGAGAAGGTGGCCGGGACAGTTATCCCATAAGCGCAAATGAAAGAGAGCTTGAGGAGAGGCACTTGTTCCCGTTCAGAGAGGTTATTGAAAAAGGTGGGGCAAGGTCAGTAATGACATCATACAACTCTCTTAACGGAGATCCCTGCACATCGAATGACTGGTTGCTGAATGTCAAGCTGAAAAAGGAGATAGGTTTTAGAGGATTTGTCATATCAGATGCCGGTGCCACAGGTGGTGCAAATGTTCTGCATAATACATCTCCCGACTATCCTACATCGGGCAGACAGGCTATTACAAGAGGATTGGATGTGATTTTCCAGACAGGTTATGATCACAATAAGTTATTTATACCCTCTTTTCTTGATAACAGCATAGATATGCCGATAATTGACTCTGCTGTTTCAAGGATACTCAGGGCAAAATTTGAATTAGGTCTCTTTGACAATCCTTATGTTACAGAGGGGGCTAAAGGACAGGAAGACATCAGCCGGCATAAGATACTTGCAAGGCTGGCTGCCTGTGAGTCAGTTGTGTTGTTGAAAAACGAAAAGAACACACTGCCGCTTACCGGGAATGTGAAGAGTATTGCTGTTATTGGGGTTGATGCTGTTGAGGCCCGCCTGGGAGGGTACAGCGGTCCGGGGAACGGAAAGGTCAGTATTCTTGAGGGAATCAAGCAACGAGCCTGCAAGAATAAGAATACGGAGGTCTTTTATGCTCCGGGTTGTGGAAGAAAATCTGAACTTCTGACTGTTGTTCCGGATTCCTGTTTGTCTGCATTAACAGGAGAGTACTTTAATAATATTAATTTGGAGGGAGTTCCTGCTTTTACAAGGGTAGATAAGAAAATCTCCTTTCACTGGACACTGTTTTCTCCTGACCCGAGACTTCCTGCCGACTTTTACTCTGTCCGCTGGAAAGGGAAACTTAAGGCATTCAAAACAGGTTATCATCAAATTGGTATTGATGGCAACGACGGTTTCAGATTATACATTAATGGTGAATTACTTGTCGACAACTGGCAAAAACGTACGTACAGCACATTGTCTAGTCGATATTGTTTTGAGAAGGACAATGAGTATGACATCAAGGTTGAATTTTATGAGTCCTCCGGGAATGCTTCCGTTAATCTGGTGTGGGACATGGGAGTGGAGGATGACCACCGGCAAAAAATAAAAGAGGCCATAGCTGTAGCCGAAAAAGCTGATGTGGTTACAATTGTTGCAGGAATTCAGGAGGGGGAGTTTCAGGATAGAGCCGGCCTTGGTCTTCCTGGTCATCAGGAAGAGTTGATACGTGGGATTGCAGAAACCGGAAAGCCGGTGGTTGTAATTATTGTTGGAGGAAGTGCTGTAACAATGAGCACATGGATTGACAAAGTCGATTGTATCCTTGATGTGTGGTATCCGGGAGAAGAGGGAGGCACTGCTGTTGCCGATGTTTTGTTCGGCTACTACAACCCTGCAGGAAGGCTCCCCGTAACATTTCCTGTTTCCGAGGCCCAGCTTCCATTGGTCTATAATCACAAGCCCACTGGCAGGGGAGATGATTACAATAACCTGACCGGACTCCCGCTATTTCCCTTTGGATATGGACTTAGCTACACTAAATTTGAATATGGTGATCTATACTTTGATAAAGATACAATTTTGGGATCAGAATCGGTTGATGTCCGTTTCAAACTAAAGAACAGTGGCGACAGGGAGGGAGACGAGGTTGTTCAACTGTATATCAGGGACATTCTGGCCACGGTTGCAAGACCGGTTATGGAACTGAAGGGTTTTCAAAGAGTTCATCTTTTACCGGGAGAGGTAAAGGAGGTTGCATTTAAAATCACTCCGGCTATGTTAAGTATGCTTGACAGGGAACTGAAGAGAGTGGTGGAGCCCGGAGATTTCAGGATCATGATAGGCTCGTCGTCGAGGGAGCTAAGGTTGAAGGGGAATTTAAGGGTGCGGTGAATTTTCGTTTATAATCGAAAAAGGGATCAAATGGAAAAGTAGGTGGAGTAGCTCAAGCGAGTCATTGCTTCTAAAGAACTCCCTTGAAGTTTTTTGTATGTAGCTCATTGCCTAACAGATATAAAATTATTTCCATTTAATGTCGATTGAAAATATTTTATATACAACAGGGGATAAACAACTTATGAAAAACTTCAAGGGAGTTTTCGTGTTAGTAAAGTGGTTGCGCGTAAAATTTATTACTCCACCTACTTTTCAATTTGATCCGGGATTGCCTCGCTATGCTCGGCGTTCCCCGAGTGGGGGGGCTTAAAAGGGAAAAAGCCATATGCTGCGCATAAGTTTTTTTGTTTCTCCTCTCTCAGCCTCGAAAGCTGCTCGCCCCCTTTTGGGATTGCTTCGCTATGCTCGGCGTTCCCCAAGCGGGGGGCTTAAAAGGAAAAATCCAACTGCCTTTGGCAGGCGCTAAAAATGCAAGACCCGCATCTGAGCAAGCTCATGCGGGTCTTTCTTTTGGGATTGCTTCGCTATGCTCGCCCCCTTGGGATTGCCTCGCTTTGTTCGCCCCCCTTTTGGGATTGCCTCGCTATGCTCGGCGTTCCCCTAGGGGGGGCTTAAAAGGGAAAAAGCCATATGCTGCGCATAAGTTTTTTTGTTTCTCCTCTCTCAGCCTCGAAAGCGTGCTTTCGGTCTTCGGAGTAAAAACAAAAAACCGGGCGATTGCCCGGCTTTTTCCCTTTTGCGGTGAGGGGGGGATTCGAACCCCCGGAACCCTTACGAGTTCGGCAGTTTAGCAAACTGCTGGTTTCAGCCACTCACCCACCTCACCAAAATGCTGGGTAACATTGCTTTCACAAGCGGTAAGTACCGCAAAGGAGTGCAAAGATACGAATTTCTTTTTATGTGCAAAATTACTTTTCTTCTGGAATGGTGTTGGGGGCGTCATTTTTAATAATTGCCTCGGTGGTCACACCCTCCGCTATTTCGCTCAGCAGGGTCACAAGTTGGTCGGCGTCTTGTTTATTACTGAATGGGCCTACAAAATAAAGAGTTTTGCCATCGACCACCTTCATTGCGATATCTTTGTCTGTGGTTTTTCTAATCAAATCAAGAACTGGTTGAGGAAGTCCGTCGGGATAACGCTCCAATCTGACCTGATAACTTTTCTCTTCAACCGGTCTGCTTTCAAGAAGTCTCGCCTCTTTTATTCCGATGCTCTTTCCGTTATGGTAAGCTATAGCTATCACCTTAGGAAATTTCCGGGCCTTTACCTTGACAAGTGCCGAAGATAGTTCTGCGTATGTTGAAAACCGACCAGCTGTGTAGTTGAACTTTCCTGAAGGAGTAACAGTTTCGAAAACAGGACTTAATCCGTTTAGTGCTTCAGGATCTGCCTTTTCGGCAAGAAGGAATAGTTGAATGCTGTACACAAGACCGTCAGGAATGGAATCATCAGTAATAATTACCGCTTCGTCCTGAATTTTGAATGTATAGTCTACAGGCACAACGGGTGATAGTATCTCCATTTTAGGGAGTGCTCCATACAGCGATACTTTGGCTGTAAGAGGTTGTTTTATTGCCGAAGAATCTATGGTAACAACCGGATCCTTGAAAAAATCTTCCCTGGGTATTAGTACTCCCTGACGAAGAAAATTCATTTCACGTTCCTGAATCATCTGATTTGCAACGCTTAATTTTGATTGTTGTTCCAGAAGCAACAGTTCTGCCGCTTTTATTTTTTCCCCGAGAAGGGCTTTTTCTGCTGTGTTCGACAATGTGTCATACAAAGCTCTGCTTGCATTTATCTCTTTGTTGGAAATGGCTATCTCATTCTGTATTCTTCTTACATCTTTTACCATATTCGTATAATCGCTGGTTTCCGGATTTGCTCCAAGAGAGTCTTTGTCCGTTATGGTTTTATTCTCCAGTGTATTAGAAGAAGTGTCAACGGCAGATCTCAGAAAAGAGATTTCAAGAGCCTCTTCTGTTGTAACAGGACTTTTTACAGGAGTGTTTTCGAACTCCAGTTTATATATCCTTATGCTGTCCTTTGCTGATATACTCCTTGTTGAGGCAAAAATCGAATAATTTTCATTGTCGGAATTAATAAACAGATAATCATCGTAGGGCGAAGAGTAGGGAAAGCCGAGATTCTGAGGTACTCCCCAGTTACTGGTTTTTTCATCCCAAATACTTACATAAAGGTCAAACCCGCCCATTCCATAATGGCCATTCGATGAAAAATATAATTTTCTGCTGTCGGGGCTAAGAACAGGAAAAAGTTCGTCCCCCGGAGAATTTACAACGTTATTCAACGATTGTGGTGCGGTCCATTTGTCACCATCAATATATTGAATGGAATATATGTCCCATGCTCCCTTTTTATCCTGCGCAGAAAAGTACATTGTTTTTTCTCCTTCTCTGTGAATCATTGCGTTATAGATGGGATAGTCGCTTTTGTTCTTGTTCAGAAAAGAGGGTACCAGCATCCATGTACTATCCTTGATATTTGGATAATAAAGGAAAAAATCTTTTAAAGGGACATCCACAGATCCGTAAACTTTTGGTCTGATGCCATACTCAAGCATCTTGATTCCATTTTCGCTCCGGGCAATCTGATCTATAAGGGCTTTCTGGAAACTTGTATCTGTTGTGGCAGCGTATATTTCTTTGTAGAGAACAATAGCTTCATTAAAATTGTAGCTCTTTCTCAGTTCTTCTGCACGGGAAAACCTTGTTTTTTCATCTGGTGTTTGTCCAACTAAAAGACTACCTGCAAGCATGGAAAGAGAGAGCACGAGGATAGACTTTTTCATACATCATTAATATATTGACCAACAAAAGTACGAATTTCTTTATGTTTTGGGAAAAAATACTACTTTTGTACCCTAATTTTCCTTGAATTATATAATTTAAACTAATATTCCATGCAAAGTAAAGGTGCCATTCGTATTTTGGCAATTGTAATCGCCCTAGCCTGCTTATACCAGCTATCGTTTACATGGGCAACCAAACATCAAGAGAAAAAATCAAGAGAATTTGCAGCCAGTGCAGTTAAAGCAGAACAAGCTTTACCTTCTTTTTCAAATGTTTCCGATCTGGATAAGGCTTATTATCTGGATTCGGTAAGCGCCAGAAAAGAAAAATTCTACATCGACTCAATTTCTGCCGAGAAAGTATATCTTGGTTTTACTTACAAAGAGGTAAAAGAGAAGGAAATAAGCCTTGGTCTTGACCTTAAGGGAGGTATGAACGTTATGCTAGAGGTAAGTGTGGCCGAGTTGGTTAACTCTCTTGCAAATAACAATACCTCACCACAATTTACTGAGGCGATTAAACTGGCAAAAACAAATATGGCCAGTTCTCGTACAGATTTCATTACTCTTTTTGGAGAAGCATGGGATAAAGTAGCTCCCGGACAAAGACTTTCGCAAATTTTCGGAACATACGAAATGCGCGACAGGATCAAACCGGAAACTTCAAATGCCGATGTTATAGATGTTATACGTGAAGAGGCAGAGAGTGCAATCTCGAATTCATTTAATGTTCTTAGAAATCGTATTGACCGTTTTGGTGTAACCCAGCCAAATATTCAGAAAATAGGCAACTCCGGACGTATTCTTGTAGAACTTCCGGGCGTTAAAGAGCCTGACCGTGTACGTAAGCTTCTTCAGGGAACAGCTTCGCTTGAGTTCTGGGAAACATACGAAAACCAAGAGATATATCAATTTCTTGTTGAAGCAAACAAGGCAGTTAAAGAACTTTCAGAAGCAGATGTAGCAACTCCTTCTGACTCGCTTCTTGCAGCAGCAGTTACTACTACAACTCAGGACACACTAAAAGCAGCCGGAGACACATCAAAGGCAAGTGCGGCCCTTCTTAACGAAATCAAAGCCGACGACTCACTTAGCGTAGATCAGGCAGCTGTAGCAAAGGAGAACCCACTGTTCTTCCTGTTAAACCCAAATGTATCTCAAGGACAGCTTATGTCTGGCCCTTGTATTGGAAGGGCTCACTACAGAGATACTGCAAGAATTGGTTCATGGCTTAGAATGCCTCAGATTATGGCAATTCTTCCTGCAGACCTGAAACCTTTGTGGACAGTTAAAGCTATTGACCCTGCAGGTGTAATATTTGAACTTGTTGCTATAAAAATAAATACACGAGACGGAAAAGCTCCACTTGATGGTGGCGTGGTAACCGATGCCAGACAAGAAATTGGAAACAGCGGGGCACCAGAGGTTGGTATGGGAATGAATGCTGAGGGTGCAAGAACCTGGGCAACAATGACTGCTAACAATGTTAACCGTTGTATAGCAATTGTGTTGGATGGAATGGTTTACTCGTATCCAAAAGTAAATGGTGAAATTACAGGAGGACGTTCTGCAATTTCGGGTCACTTTACAATACAGGAGGCAGATGACCTTGCTAACGTTCTTAAGTCTGGTAAGCTTCCGGCTCCTGCAAGAATTGTTCAGGAGGCTGTTGTCGGACCAACTTTGGGTAGCGAATCTATAAATGCAGGGTTCTTCTCTTTTGCACTAGCATTCTTGCTGGTTCTGGCATATATGATTCTTTTCTATGCCGGAGCGGGTTTGGTTGCAAGTATTGCTCTTGTTTGTAACGTTCTCTTCCTTCTTGGTGCACTTGTGTCGTTTGGAGCAGTTCTCACGTTACCTGGTATCGCTGGTATCGTTCTTACAATGGGTATGGCGGTAGATGCTAACGTAATTATTTACGAGCGTATAAAAGAGGAGCTGAGAGCAGGTAAAGGTCTGCGGCTTGCAATAGCCGATGGCTATAGCAATGCTTACTCTGCAATTATTGACGGTAACCTTACAACTATCATTACAGGTATCGCTCTTGCAGTATTTGGATCGGGTCCGGTTCAAGGTTTTGCAACAACATTGGTTATAGGTATCATTACTTCACTTATGACTTCAATCTTTATCACTCGTCTGATTTTTGAATGGAGACTTACTAAAAATAAACCTATCACATTCTCGAACAAATTCACAAAGAACTTCCTTACTAATACAAAAGTTGACTTTGTGGCAATGCGTAAGTATGCATACATATTCTCGATTTCGGTAATAGTAATTTCTCTTGCATTTATATTTACCAAGGGATTCAGTTATGGTGTTGACTTCACAGGTGGTCGTACATTTGTAGTACGGTTCGACAAAGAGGTTACAACCAGCGAAGTTCGTGCAGCTGTTCTGGCCGAATTCAAGGAGGGCATTGAGGTTAAGCAATATGGTGGCGGAAGTCAGATGAAAATAACAACCAAGTATCTGATAAACGACAACTCGCCTGAAACTGATGCAATTGTAGATGGTAAACTGTACAATGCACTTAAAGGGATGTTTGCAACTCCTCTTACTCTTGAAGAGTTCACAGCAACTACAGATAACCCTAACGGGATAATTAGTTCAGAAAAAGTGGGTCCTACAATTGCTGACGATATCAAGAGAAATGCTGTTATAGCAGTTATTGTCTCGTTGTTTGCAATCTTCATTTATATAGCTTTGCGATTCAGGAACTGGTCCTGGGGAACAGGTGGTGTTGTGGCCCTTTTGCATGACTCAATATTTGTTATTGGATTCTTCTCAATATTTGCAGGAGTCTTCCCATTCAGTCTTGATATAGACCAGACATTCATTGCTGCAGTACTGACGGTGATTGGTTATTCGATAAACGATACCGTTATCATCTTCGACAGGATACGTGAGTACAGAAAGTTGTATCCAAAACATGACCTAGCGCGCAACATTAACGAAGCTGTCAATAGCACACTTGCCAGAACCGTCAATACCGGTGGTACAACATTGGTTGTATTACTTGCAATTGCACTATTTGGTGGAGAAGTTATCAGAGGTTTCTCTGTAGCGCTTATTGTTGGGGTTCTGATAGGTACTTACTCATCGGTATTTATTGCAACACCAATCGTGTTTGACATTTTCAAGAGAAGAGACAAAAAAGCCCTTGAACTGAAAAAATAAGGTTTTTGGGTATATGGGGACGCACATTGTGTACCCAACAATGCAAGGAGCTGTCTAATAAGTATTAGGCAGCTCTTTTTGCATCTGCCAGTTAAAATAAGATATTGTTATTTATCAGCTGTTTATAAAATTATTTTCTTGAAATTTTGATATGAAATATTTTCTATGCGCCTTAATATGAGCAACATGTTAAAACAACTGGCAGTTCGACTCCATAAACTGTTATCAGTATCAGCATAGGAAAACATTGGCTCCCGAAAAGGAATCAGGTTGAAAAATTGCTGGAGCTAAAAACTTCAAGAAAGCAGATTATGTGCTATAGCCTGCAATGGCATTGCAAAGAATGCATTTGGGCACCCACTACGTGAGCGTAGCGTAAAAAAAACAAGTAGTGCCCCATGATTCTGATATGCATTGGCAAACTCAATGGGGGTACCTTTGTTTTTTAGCGAAGCGAACGTGATGTGGGTAAATGCGGTTGCATGCCATTGCAGGCTATAGCACATAATATGAGTAAGATTTATTGCTCCACATACTATTTTCCGTGCTGACACAGACAACTCTTGTAATAAAAAAGGCTAACTAATTACTTTTGGTCAGCTTCTGTTTTATAATGACAGTCGTCACAATTTAAGGAAATGGGCAAGCTCAACTGTAAGCATATCTGTTTTTTAGCTATTTTCTGAGGAGTTTTTCGGATAAAGGCTGAGGACTGTCCGACGACCATGGGGAGGAGTCCCGCAAGCCCCGAAAAAGGCAAAGAAAATAGCGTTAAAAAAACAACGGTGCTTATGGCGAGCTTGCCCATTGAATAGGTGGCGACCTCATATAAAAATAGAAGTTGCCTACTTTTAGATAGCCTTTTTTGCATAATATTATTAACTTTGTAGCAAAATATTCAAAATTAATAATAAAATGAAACTTCCTTTTGCAGAATCCTTTAAAATTAAAATGGTAGAGACCATTAAAAAGAGTACAAGAGAAGAGAGAGAAAAGTGGATGAAAGATGCAAAGTACAATCTTTTCAACCTTAAAAGCGACTATGTTTTTATAGACCTTCTTACCGATTCGGGAACAGGTGCCATGAGTGACAAACAATGGGCAGCAATGATGGAGGGCGACGAAAGCTATGCCGGGGCCAGGTCATACTATAATTTAAAGGAGAGCATTAAGGATATTACCGGATTCCCCTATTTTCTCCCTACTCATCAGGGAAGAGCCGCTGAAAACGTGCTTTTTTCTGCGATTATAAAGGCCGACGATGTTCTGCCGGGGAATTCACACTTCGACACAACAAAGGGGCACATAGAGTTCCGCAAGGCACATGCCATCGATTGCACAATAGAAGAGGCAAAGGATACAACAATAGAGCTTCCGTTTAAAGGTAATATGGATCTTAACAAGCTGGAAGATGTGCTAAAAAAATATCCTAAGGAAAGAATCCCATGCATTGTAGTTACCGTTACCAACAATACAGCAGGCGGACAACCGGTTTCTATGGCAAATGTTAAGGGAGTCTCTGCACTGGCAAAAAAATATGGTGTAAAAGTACTGTTTGATTCTGCCCGCTTTGCAGAGAATGCATACTTTATCAAAACAAGAGAGGAGGGCTATGCCCACAAGAGCATCAGGGAGATTGCCTTAGAGATGTTCAGCTATGGCGACTTCATGACAATGTCTTCTAAGAAGGATGCAATAGTGAACATGGGTGGTTTTCTCGCTTTCCGCACTGAGGAAGACTGGCAGAAGTGTCAGATGTACAACATCATGTTCGAGGGATTTATAACCTATGGCGGAATGTCGGGCAGAGATATGAATGCTCTTGCTCAAGGGCTAAAAGAGGGAACGGACTTCGAATATCTTGAGACCCGCATCAACCAGATTGCATATCTTGGTAAAAAACTTGACGAGTACGGAATTCCTTATCAGAGACCTGCCGGCGGACATGCAATTTTCCTTGACGCAAAGAAGATACTGACACATGTTCCAAAAGAGCAGCTTATCGCGCAGACACTGGGCATAGAGTTATATCTTGAGGCCGGTATAAGAGGGGTGGAAATTGGTTGTCTCCTTGCCGACCGCGATCCTGATACCAGAGAAAACCGATATCCGGAACTTGAGCTTCTTCGTCTGGCGATACCTCGCAGGGTGTACACAAACAATCATATGGACTACGTTGCTGCCGCAATTAAAAACGTATATGACCGCAGGGAATCAATCACAAAGGGATATGTAATAGTGAAGGAGCTTCCGATAATGAGGCACTTTACAGTAGAGCTGGGACCGGGTTAATGGGCTAATATGCGAATATGATAATGTGCGAATGGTAGGGGGAGACTTACAAAATATTTCATACCCGGCTGGAAACAACCGGGTATTTTTTTGTGGGCAGACGACTCTACGAGTGCTGCAGAAACTCTGTTGAAGTTTCCCATATTCGCGCCTCAAATTGCGGTATTTGCTTATTTATCTGTATGTTACAAAATCAAAACTCTTTTATTTGACGACTTTGCAATATGCAACATGCTAGTAAATAGCGATTTACCACGTTTTGCGGCGCGTTGTCTGGCTAGTTACGCACATTAATTAATGGCCTTTTTCACCGTATACCTAAGCGTCAGGCTTGCCATTACAAAGTAGACTGCGGTCTGGATCCAGAGACCCACATATTCGAACCTCACCTGCGGGAGCTCTGCTGCCATGGAATTAATCCTTATGTATCCCTGTACTCCATGGGTTGAGGGGAAAAGATATGAGAAGTATCGCCAGAATTCCGGCATGTTGGATCTTGGCCATGAGAACCCGGCAAGAAAAAGCAAAATAAGGGTGAAGAAGAGGAATGAGATGAGCCCTGTCTCCCGGTTCTTTACAAATACCGAGACTGTCATCGAGAAGAAAATTGTAGCCAGAAGGAAAGGTATCATGAAACTGAAAAGTGTACCGATGTTTCCTATATGCGGCAAATTGAAGAGTTTTGGAATAAATCCAAACACATATGCACTCAGAACCAGATATATGGTAAAATAGCAGGCGGCTTTTCCCAAAACTACCCTGTAAATGCCCTTTCCTCTGAGATGTTCCGGAACTTGAGTGTGGTGGATGTTCTCTTCTCTTGCTGTTCCTGCTAACATTCCAATCCCAAAGAATAGGGTCTGGTGAATAATAAGAATGAGAAGGGCTGGTATAAGAAAACTTGCAAAGCCGCCGCCGGGGTTATAAAGAGCAATATCGTTGTATGGTACTGCCTGCACCAGCTGTTCTGCCTGTTCTCCGGCTACTCCTGCTGCATTAAAACGCTCTATTTGAATATCATGACTTTCTGCAAGCATTGCGTAACTTGTTGCCATAGTCAACCCTTTGTAATACAAAAAGCTACTCATGTCGTTGTAAATAGAAACAGTTGCCTGCTCCATTTTCTGGAGCTTTAAGTGATAATCGGCAGGGATAAAAATTATTCCATGTACTTTTCTGGATTCAAACAGTTGTTGTGCTTCATCCATATTTATACACCTGTTAGAAATTTTCACCTCGCGGGCAGCATCAATTTTCCTGAGAAACTCTCTGCTTTCTGGTGATGAAGACAGATCTACAACAGCTACAGGAGTTTCATAAACGGCTTCATTCCTGTAGATTCCATTATAAAGGAGTGGATATATGATTACCGCACCAAAAAAGATTATAATTACTCCCGTATCCTTGAAAATGCTCTTGAACTCATTAAGGAAGACCCAGTACAGATCGTTGAAACCCTCTGTAATGTATTTGAAAACTGATTGATTATGTTTCATGTGATTTATTTAACCGGATAATGTTGATTTATGAGGGCTTTTTTGAGTCGGTAGTAAACCAAAAACGGAAGGAGGAAAAATGCAATCAATGCGGCAAAGTATATCACGGACTTGCCAATATTTGCTCCCAGTAAAGCCTCATTTACATATATCATAAAGTAATGTCTTATAGGGAACAATACGCTGGCTCCCTGTGCCATTGGAGGCATTGCCTCAATAGGAAACGTAAACCCGGCATAGGTGAATGAAAGTATGCCGTACAGAGCGGCAAAGCTTATACCGTCTCTTAATACAGGAAACAACCCTATCATAAATATGCCAACGGCCTGATGTGCTATCACAAACAAAACCGTGGCCACACAAAGGAAGGCGAAAGAACCATGGAAAGGGAAGTTTACAAACTTATAAAGCAAGACATTTCCTGCTATTCCAAGAATAGAGAAAAGTATTGTATAGGGAGCAAGTTTCCCTGCCAAAGCAACCGCAAGGGAACCGTCGGCAGCATCCAGCCAATCGAGGGAGCTTCTGTTTTTAAGCTCTACGCCAATAGCATACACCGTCATCAGAAGAACTATTAGCTGAAGCACACCGGGCAAAAGGACGTTTATAAGGTAAACGCCATAGTTTGCCCATGGATTTCCAATAAGATGCGAGTCAATTACTATTGGTTGGATGCGTCCCATTATAAGGTTTTCCGGAACACCCCGGGCCCTGAGGAACTCCCTCTGATAAGCCCCGGAAGCCAGAGCAGACATTGTCATCATATCTTTGTAGCTGAGGGTCCCCGCAATAAGGTAAGAATTGTTTACATAAAAGGAGACCTCCGGTCTTTTGTTTGCCAGAAGATCTTTGTACAGGTTATCTGGAATAACTATAAACCCATGAATATTTCCTCTCTGCATCTGTTCCCGGGCCTCCTGATAGCTTGTGCACCTCATTACCACCTCGGTTGAGGCCGTGGCATTTATCTCTCTGTAAAAACGACGAGAAATGGCAGACTGGTCCAGATCTACAACCGCTATTGGCAATTTCTCGGGCATTCCCTCTTTTAAGAATGTAAGAAAGAACAGATAGCAGAAAGCCAGGACAAATACAGTGGAGAAAAGATATATCGGCCTGCTGAACATCATCTTAAGTTCCCTTTTCCAGACCCGTTTAAACGCGTTGAAAGTCATATTGAAATTTATTTTTGGTCACTTTGAATGATTGCTGTCATTCCAGGACGAAGAGCATCAATTTTAGATTGTGGAACGGCCTTTACTTCAAATGTCTTTGCATCAAACTGTCCGCTTACTTTTGTGGACCGCCATGTTGCGTATGAAGCCATTGCCTTTACAAATGTCACTTTTGCATCAATTGTCTGATTGCCAAGGGCAGGAATCTTTAGCTTAATGGTTGAACCAACTGTAAGACCGTTCAAAAGGTCTTCCCTTACACTGAATGTAAACCACATATCTGATAAATCTGTAATACTAAGTATAGGGGCTCCCGTACCTATAAGCTCTCCGCGATTTGGAAATATTTCTGAAACTTCGCCAGCGGCAGGAGCGAGAACATACATTTCTCCCATATATGACCTAACCTCAGAAACAGCACCTTTTGCCCTGAATACCAAGGCTAGTGCTGATGCCTTATCCTCCGATTCTGCTCCGTTTACAGCCATATCGTACTGTGATTTTGCAGCCCTTGAGGTAGCAACAGCCGCCTTATACATTGCTTCGGCTTCATCTCTTTTCTGTGCAGGGACCACCTCTTTGTTGTAGAGGTTCTGGACCCTGTCAAATGATTTTTTGGCAATCTCAACACCAGCCTCAGCCTTTTGCCACATTTCGAATGCTCCGGTTATCTGCTCAGATCGAGCGCCTTTAATAGCCTTTCTGTTTTGTGCCTCAGCGGCAAGCTGGGCACCTTCTGCCTGATCGAGCTTTGCAAGAAGTTCTGGACTATCTATAATTGCCAGGGTATCTCCTTTTTCTACCATTGTTCCCTCTTCTGTAAGGAACTCTTTTATTCTGCCGGGAACCTTGCCGGAAACGCGGTATTCGGTAGCTTCAGCCTCTCCCTGAAGTATCAAAGGTTCGGGTTTTGCTGCATAATATCCTATAATTGATACTATTGCGATTACACCTATAAGGCCCAACAGGCCTATTAATAAACTGTTCTTGTTATTTGACTTTTTCATATGTTAATTTGCTAATTATTAGTGCCAATGGCTTTCTTAAGATATAGTTCGCAAAGGCGGACATCTATGCTGGAGTCGATTCTTTCGGAATTTGCAGAGAGCCACGCTGTCTGGGCCTCCATCAACTCACTGCTGTTTATAATGCCCTCAGTAAACGCCTCGTTTGCCAATCTTAGGTTTTCTGTTGCCTTTTCTATGTTTTTTTCACACATGACAAGCCTCCTGTTTGCCTCTGTCATCCTGAACCCAGATTGTGTTACCTGCAATTCTATCTTCTCTTTTGCCTCCTCCATGGTATATTGTGCAATCTTGTACTGTCCTTTTGCTGCTCTTAGAGTGTGAACCCTGTCTCCAAAATGAAACAACGGAATATTCACCCCTATCCCTACTGTAAACATTCCGTCCAAAGAGGTGCTTACTCCATTGAAAAAGTTAGGAGAAGTAAGGAGGTAATTACCTGTTAGTAAAAGATTGGGCAAAAAACGAGATTCCATTATCTTTACGTTTGATTTTGCAACATTTTGCATGACACCGAGGGCTTGAATTTCCGACCGGCGACTTAATACTTCATCGATATCCGGCAGAGAAACAATCACCTGAGACTGTGAGAGGTCACTGTCTGCCAGGAGAATTTCTGAGTCTAGCGTAATTCCGCAAATCTGGAAAAGAGCCATGCGAGATAATCTTAAACCATTGTCGGCTTTGGTGAGACTCATCTCTGCCTCATTAAGCTTTACATTAACTTTTAGAGCATCGCCCTTTGTAGCCACTCCCTCCTCAATCATGATATTCACATTCTTACTGAGTTTTTCCAACAGACGGCAATACTCATCTGCCAGTTTCTTTTTGTTTTCTATAGAAACGACTCTCCAGTAAGCCTCATCTACCTCTATCATCAGGCTGCTTATCTCCTCGTTATTCTTTATCTGAGCCAGTCTCTCTCCATTTTTGGCAATGTTGTACAGCTCTCTTATTTTTCCTCCCATATACAGAGGCTGAGTAAATCCGATTCCTCCAGCAAAAATATTATGGATATTCATCTCCATAGACTCTTTTGGTAAAAGGGCATAATCCTTCCAGATAATTTTACCTGGTTCTGTTTTGGGGTCAAACGGTTTTCCGGAAGCATCCAACGGGGCATATACACCCGGAGCAACCTGTGTCCATTGATTGCTAATCTGATCCTGTCTGAAACCAAACGATCCGTCGGCCATTTTTGTACCTATAGGAAGAAGAGCGTCTTCCGAAAGAAGAGAGATGCTTTTCTCGTTCCATATGTATGTGCCGGTTGCTGAAAAGTTTGGGAGGAACTGTGTGAATACAGCTTTCTTGAGTTCAGAGGCAACTTTGACCCTCTCCTGCGATGCAAGAAGATTTTTGTTGTGTTCCATTGCCATTCTCCTGCACTCTTCTAAAGTAAGGACATTTTGAGAGTAGAGTTGTAAAACAACCAGTGAAGAGATGATAAACAGGCAAATTCGTTTCATTTTCATATAATTATATAAATTCAGTTATTGTTGTATTTTATATTAGTTGATTATGCAACTATTTTGGTTTGAAGAATCAGTATCATTAGATAAATAGTGCTTATAGCCGGAATGTCAGGTGATAATGTTGTTTAATAGCTTGAGAAGAATATCTCGTGTGAATAGCAGATCTACTCTATCTATCCCTTCAATGGCCTGGTTAAAAGATTCCTTGACCAGTTCCATTGCCTTCTCTTCCATATCTTTCCCTTTATTTGTGAGATGAACTATATTGATTCTTCTATCTGCAGGGTCTGAAATTCTTACAATCAGACCATGTTTTGCAAGTGAGTCAAGCAGTCTGGTAATACTGGCCTTGTCCTTGAATGTCTGCTCGCTTATAGACTGCTGGGTTTGCTGATCCTTGTTCCAGAGACTAACCAGAACGCCCCATTGTTCTGTCGTAATGTCAAGCCCGGCGGCTCTGAACTTCCTGTTAAGATGCCGGTTAAGAGCAGCAGACAATCTTCCGTTAAGAATGTATAGCAGCTCGTTGGTTTTTACAATTTCTATTAGTTGCATAGTTAACCGTTGATTAAACAACTTTGCAAAAATAGATATTTTTTTTATATTTGTAATGCAAACCTATCTTTATGAAAAGAATATTGCCTTTAATTTTATCGCTTATGCTTTCGCAGTGCCTGTTTGCGCAGTTTCTTGATTCTGCGTATATAAGGGTTCAGTATGAGGCAAAATTCAAAAATATGACCGACAGCGATAAAATATTTAGTGACTGGTACTACCTTGATGCGGGAGTTACAGCCTCTGTTTTTTATAGTTTTTATGATAATTTCTCAGATTCGACAAAACAATCCCTACTAACATCAGGATTTTCATACGAGGAGGTTTTTCTAAAAACCAAAAGTTTAAAGAGAGGTTCGGATGATAAGATTTATAAAAACTATCAAACCAACACTCTCGTGTTTCTTTCTCAGGTATTAGCCCAGGATTACTTATACGAAGAGACTTTGGAGAGGCAAAACTGGGAGTTGTCCAAAGAAACTATTATTGTTGAAAACTATAGCTGTTTTAAGGCAACATGCAGGTTCAGAGGAAGAGATTGGACAGCATGGTATACACCTGATATTCCAATGATTGAAGGGCCATGGAAGCTTGGAGGTCTGCCCGGACTTATATTGATGGCAGAAGATGCAAATGGAGAATTCATATTTGAATGCAAAGGCATATCTCTTCTTAAACCACAGACTGCAATAGTTTTGCCATTGGAAGCGGATAAAAACAAATTTATAAAGACAGATGGCAAGACCTTCATGCAAATCAAAAGAAAGAGCATAGAAGATTTAAAAAAATCTCTTGCTTCGCAGGGAATGACAATAGTTTCGGTGACAGATGAAAAGGGAGTCAATACCGTCATTCAGAAAAAAAAGATGAATGCGATAGAGAGTTATGAATAATGCGTCTATAAGGGTACTTCTGGTTCTGTTTTTTCTTTCGGCAGGAAAACTTTTTTCTCAGGATGGTATAAAAGGAGTAGTTGTCTCAAAAGATGACAGGGCAGTTATATCGAATGCACAGGTATGCATTTATGATTCGGACGGTAAGAGTATGCTGGGCTACACTTTCTCTCAGAAAGACGGCACTTTTGAGTTTAAACCTGTTACTGTAGGGGCCCATTTTTTTCTGGAGGTCTCATGTATGGGTTTTGCAAAAAACACGATAAGATTCGACCATCAACCGGTTGAATCATTCAAAATAGAGATGGTTAGGTCGGCATTTCAACTTAAGGAGGTTATGATAAGGGCTCCTAAGGTCACAGAAGCGGGAGATACCATTAACTATCTGACAGCTGGCTTTGTCAAGGATCAGGACAGATCGATAGGAGAAGTTTTAAAAAGGCTGCCGGGAATAGATGTTTCAAAAGGTGGTCTGGTTACATTGAATGACAAACCTATCAATGCGCTTTACATAGACGGCAAGAATCTTTTGGACGGAAAATACGGGATTGCTACTCAAAATATCAAGCCGGATATTGTTTCTCTAATACAGATATTTGAAAATCATCAGCCCGTAAAGGTGCTGGAAAAGAAGGTGTCTTCTGAAAACGCAGCAATAAATCTTGTTCTGAAACCTAAGGCAAAGGGCGAGTGGATAATTTCTGCAGATTTGGGAGTGGGAGCCTATCCTTTTTTATGGGATTACGGATTGTTGCTTTTTAAGTTCAAAAAAAACATTCAATCTATGAATGTAATTAAGAGCAACAACACAGGAGATGATATAAGAAGCGAGGTGAATGAGCAGAGTCTTGGGTCTTCTGCAGAGTCACAGATTATAAGCAAGGAGGAACAAAACCTTCTTAATGTAACAGGCAAGGCATCTACTCCTATTGGCGAGCAAAGGGACATATTCAACCAGAGTTTGCTGATATCTTCCAACACTCTCTTTTCTCTGAAAAAAGATGTTGAAGGAGTTGTTAAGCTCAACTACATCTATGATTATCAGGAGAGGTGGCAGAATGAGAGGACAGAATATGTTATTGAAGGAGCAGAAAACATTGTAATAGAAGAAAATAATAGTTACAGAGGATTCATGAACTCTCCGGAAATCGATATTGTCATAAAATCCAATACACCAAGAAGTTTTATCCAGAACCGCATAAATGGCAGACTGCGCTTCTGCAACAATATTTCAAATACAACAGGTACAAAGTCCATTAATCAGGTTGCCAGTCTCAGACAGTACGACCTTTCAGAGATATTTACTTTCATAAAACCGGTTAAAAGGTCCATTTTAAGAGTGAATTCCAATACGCAGATTAAGTCACTACCGCAAACACTTACTATTGTAACAGAAGATATTAGGCAGAGTTTAAGCCTTTTTCAGGTTCAGTCTGACAATTCAGCAGGAATTATTATACCGCTAGGTAGGTTTTCTGCCGACCTTAGGGGAGGGGCCAATTTTACATATCAGAAACTGGAATCGGACCTATCTTTTTGTAATGAAGTAAACAAAGCTGACTGGTCCTTTACAGAAATTTTTGCTTCGCCTTCTTTAAAATTTGAAAATGAAGCTATAAGAATATCTGCCGATTTTCCCCTGAAACTGCAGAACGGGATGTTCAGGTTTACACCGGGTCTTGCTTTAAGTTACAAGTTTTCTCCCTTCTGGGAGGGCTGGATAACATATAGCTCAAACAACAGTCAGACAGATATTCTAAAAATGAACAGTTCGCCAATGTTGATGGACTACCGTTCTATTTACAAGGGTTACAATAAGATGTTTGAGAGTCGTATTGATGTAATATCGGTCAAGGCACAGTATAGTAATCCACTTAAGCTCGTCAACCTGTACGGGGCCGTAAATTATAACAGGAACAAGAATGGTTATACGTTTTCTATGCAGTATGAGGATTTTTATAATGTACGGACCATTCTGCCCGACCAGAGAGAGAATTCCGGGTTGTCGTTGGTTTTGTCTGCGACAAAGAGTTTTTTTGATTTACCTCTATTGCTGGATATTATAAGCAAATGCAATATTGCTGACAACTCCATGATACAGCAGGGAACAGATGTTAAATTCAGAACTTTGACATGGTCGGCAGTTCCAAGGATAGAGGCAACTCTTTTCAATACTCTGGAAATAGATCTTGAAACAAGAATAACTGTTTCAAAAAGAATTACATATAATGGTGGGCAATCCTCTTTCACACGGACAGGCTATAACCCGGTACTATTAATAAGTTATAAACCACAGGAGAAATTCAGGTCACAGATAAAGTTTGATTGCTATATAAATGAATTGACCAATGGTGTAAGAAAAGGCTTTCTTTTTACAGACATAAAGATAGCTTACAAACTGGGCAGGGGAGAACTCACAATGGACTGGACAAATATATTCAACAAGAGGGAGTACAAATATTCGTACTTCAGCGAGCTTGCAAATATTGAAAGAGAGTTCAGGCTCAGACCGGGAAATCTTATGCTGGGCTATAGCTTCTCTCTATGAGTCCTTACCGGGAATAAATTCCTTCACATGGGTTTTTACGAAACTCTTGTGATCCCTCACTTTTTTTGGACTTACCCTTGGAATGGTCTTCCTTGTCTTATGCTGTTCCTCCTGGCGGGTTTCTACTCTGTCTTCCCAAATAAGAGAGTAGTCAAGCTGCTTTTGCTCCAGATTTGCCTTCTCAACTTTAACCTTTACAGAGTCGCCCAGCATGAATTTTTTTCCGCTGCGTTTACCAGACAGGGTGAAAGACTCTTCGTTGAAAACAAGATAATCCTCTTTTATCTCCCTTAGAGCAACCAGTCCCTCAATCTTGGTATCTGCGAGTTCCACAAACATACCCCAGTCGGTAAGTCCGGAGATGTTCCCTTCATATATCTGACCCACCTTGTCTTGCATAAATTCAACCATCTTGTACTTGATGCTTGCCCTTTCTGCCTCTGTAGCTATCTGTTCCCTTTCGCTTGAATACTTGCATCGCTCTTCGAAATAGTTCTTATCCTGAGACTTGGCCTTGTCGAGATACATTGCGAGAAGTCTGTGTACCATCATGTCGGGGTACCTTCTTATTGGCGAAGTAAAATGAGTGTAGTAGTCGAATGCCAGACCATAATGGCCTACATTGTCTGTGGAATAACGAGCCCTTGCCATTGAGCGGAGAGCCATTATTTCTATGGCCCCCTCTTCCGGTTTTCCTTTTGCTGTTGAAAGGAGGTTGTTTATTTCGCTTGAAAGTTCCCTGGCATTCTTTGTCGGCTTCATATCGTAACCGAAGTGCTTAATGAATGTTCGGAATAACACTATTTTCTCGGGGTTTGGCTCCTCATGAATACGGTATACAAATGTCTTGGCGCTTTTGCCATCTTTTACTCCTCCAATAAACTGGGCAACTTCGCGGTTGGCCAGTAGCATGAACTCCTCAATCAGCCAGTTAGAGTCAGAACTCATCTTGGAATATACTCTTATCGGTTTTCCGTTCTCGTCAACTTCTACCTTCATCTCCGGTCTTTCGAAGCTGATGGCCCCTCTGCGGAACCTCTCATCACGAAGCAAACCAGCCAGATAGTGTAGCTTTAACATTTCGTCTTTGAGCGGGCCCTCTCCGGTTTCGATTATCTGCTGAGCCTGACCGTAATCAAACCTGTAGTCCGATTCAATTATTGTCCTGCCAAACCATCTGCTCAGAACCTTTCCCTTTTCATTAATTTCAAATACTGCAGAAAAACAGAGTTTCTCTTCATTTGGCCTTAAAGAGCATAGTTTGTTTGATAACTTCTCCGGTAACATAGGAACGGTACGGTCAACCAGATAGACAGATGTTGCTCTCTCAAGAGCCTCCTGATCTACAAGTGAGCCAGGCCTCACGTAATGTGTGACATCGGCAATATGTACGCCTATCTCCCAGTTCCCGCTCTCCAGCTTCTGAATAGAGAGAGCATCATCAAAGTCCTTTGCATCCGTAGGGTCAATGGTAAATGTGGTAATACCCCTGAAGTCTCTTCTGCCCTTTATCTCTTCACTGGTGATTTTGTCTGAAATCTTGTCTGCATCCTTTTCAACCGAAGGGTCAAATTTGTATGGAAGGCCGAATTCGGCTAGAATGGCGTGCATCTCAGTATTGTTATCTCCCGGAGTCCCAAGAACATCAATTATGTGTCCTATAGGTTCATCTGAACGCCTCGGCCACTCATCTACAATAGCAGCCACCTTCATTCCATTGTGGATATCCTGCACCCCGTCAATCGGGATCCTTATGTCATAAGGCATATTCTTCCCCTCTGTTATAACCCATGCCTGATTTCCCGTGATCTGCAGAATGCCAATAAAGGGTTTTTTTGTGCGTTCTATTATCTCTATTACCTCTCCCTCAATCCGCCTTGTGGCTGTTTTGGGACTTTGGGCAACAATTCTCACGGTGTCGCCATGCAGGGCACCTCTTAACTTTCTTGCTGACACAAAGATATCATCCTCAAATCCATCTCTTATTATGAATGCATAGCCCTCTCTTGTCATGCTTACCCTTCCGGTTGACTCCTCTTTTGGAGCCTTTGAGACATTTTTCGGGTTTCTTTTAAACTTACTGTCTCTCTCTCTGTTTTTATTTCTAGGCATAATTGTATAATTTTGCAGTTACAAATTTAAGGAATAATATGGATAAAAAGGTACTATTGATGATTCTCGACGGTTGGGGCGAAGGGAAGAAAGACAAATCGAATGTTATTTATACTCAGGGAGAACCAAATATTGATGCTATACGGGCCAAATATCCAATGTCGCTTCTCTCTGCAAGCGGAGAAGACGTTGGTCTTCCGGAAGGACAGATGGGAAATTCGGAGGTTGGTCACCTCAACATTGGAGCAGGAAGAGTGGTTTACCAGGACCTTGTAAAGATAAATAAAGCCTGTCGCGAGAAGAGACTAATGGAGAACGCAGAGATAAAGGCTGTTTATGAATACGTGAAAAGTTCCGGAAAGGCACTTCATTTTATGGGATTGATGAGTGATGGAGGGGTTCACAGTGCTATGGAACACCTTTATGGTTTTCTGGATGCGGCAAGAGATATGGATCTCAGGAAAGTTTACATACACGCTTTCATGGACGGAAGGGATACCGATCCGCGGAGCGGAAAGGGTTATATTGCAGACTTAGAGGACCATCTTAAAAAATCTACAGGTAAGCTTGCCTCAATAATTGGCCGCTACTATGCTATGGACAGGGATAAAAGATGGGAGAGGGTGAAGCTTGCATACGACCTTTTGGTTACAGGCAAGGGCGAGAAATTTACCAGCGGGGTTGATGCAATGCAGCAGAGTTATGATAATGGTGTTACAGATGAGTTTATATTGCCTCTGACAGCTGTGGACAAGGACGGTAATTCTGTAGGAACCCTCTGTGAAGGTGATGCAGTTATCTTCTTTAACTTCCGTAACGACAGAGCGAGAGAGATAACAAGTGTGCTAACACAAACTGACATGCCGGAAGCAGGAATGAAGACAATTCCTCTTTACTATTGCACACTAACCCCTTATGACGACAAATTCAAGGGCCTTCATATACTGTATGACAAAGATAATGTGCAGAACACTCTTGGAGAGGTGGTTGCAGCAGCCGGGAAAAATCAGCTGAGGATTGCAGAAACAGAAAAATATGCACATGTTACATTTTTCTTTTCAGGAGGAAGAGAAGCGATATTTAAAAACGAGAGCAGAATTCTGATAAACTCTCCAAAGGTTGCAACTTACGATCTCAAACCAGAGATGAGTGCCCCGGAGTTACGGGACGCTCTTATTGAAGAACTAAAAACCGGAAGGCAAGATCTTATAATACTTAACTTTGCCAATGGCGACATGGTAGGTCATACCGGGGTATACAGTGCTATAAGAAAAGCGGTTGAGACAGTTGACAAATGTGCTTCTGAGGTTGCCGGGGTAGCCAGGGAAATGGGATATACTGTACTGATTACTGCCGACCACGGAAACGCAGACTTTGCCCTGAATGCAGATGGATCGCCAAACACCGCTCATTCACTTAATCCGGTGCCCTTTATTGTGGTTGATGACCAGATTAAAAAAGTGGAAAACGGAATTCTTGCCGACATTGCTCCAACAATTCTTAAACTTATGGGTATTCCCGCTCCTAAAGATATGACCGGCAAATCACTGGTCTGATTAACAAGATTGTTGATAAAAATTTTTTAGGCTGGCTATCTTGTCAGCCTAAATTTTATACCTTTATGCACCTACAATACCCAATCATAAAATGCCTTTCGTTCACCTCCACGTACATACACAATACTCTATCTTAGACGGTGCTGCACCAATAAAACGCCTTTTCAAAAGTGCATCCGAAGATAATCAGATTGCACTTGCTATTACCGACCATGGCAACATGTTCGGGGTTAAGGAATTTCTGGATGCTGCCAAAAGCTTCCCAAATGTAAAGCCAATAGTTGGGTGCGAATTTTATGTTTCAAAGGAGGGGCGTGACCTTAGGAGAGGCAAGGAGGATCAGAGCAGCTATCATCTAGTTTTGCTTGCAAAAAACCATGCCGGATATAAAAACCTCATAAAGCTTACATCTTATGCTTTCATAGAGGGGTATTACTATAAGCCCAGGATTGACAGAGAGCTGCTAGAAAGATATTCGTCGGACCTCATCTGTTCGTCGGCCTGTCTGGCTGGAGAGGTTTCCAGGGCAATAACTGCCGGAAACATGAAGGAGGCAGAGGAGACTATAATTTGGTATAAAAATCTTTTTGGTGAGGACTATTACCTTGAACTTCAGAGGCATGAAACTGACGCGCCGGGAGCAGACACATCTGTTTTTCCTGCCCAGCAACTGGTTAACAAAGGAATACTGGAGTTAGCTGCTAAACATAATGTCAAGTGCATTGCAACTAACGACGTTCACTTTGTCGCTAAGGAGGATCGTGAGGCTCATGACAGGCTGATATGTCTCACCACAAATGCAGAATACGACGACCCCAAAAGATTGAGATACTCCAAACAGGAGTATTTGAAGAGTCAGGCAGAGATGGAAGAGATATTCAAGGATGTTCCGGAAATTCTTGAAAACACAATAGAAATTGCTAATAAAGTTGAGGTTTACAGTCTGGATTCAGTTCCGATTATGCCCAATTTCCCAATCCCTGCAAGCTATTCAGATTCAAATGAGTACCTGAAGGACCTCACCTATAAGGGGGCAACAAGCCGTTATGGGGAGCTTACTGACGCTCAGAAAGAGAGAATTGAGTTTGAACTTGCCACCATCAAAAAAATGGGGTTTCCGGACTATTTTCTTATAGTCCAGGATTTTATTGCTGCGGCACGTGGAATGGACGTATCCGTGGGGCCGGGAAGAGGATCGGCAGCCGGATCGGTGGTAGCCTACTGCCTTAGAATAACAGACATAGACCCACTCAAGTATGACCTCCTGTTTGAGCGTTTCCTTAACCCCGACCGTATCTCTATGCCCGATATTGACATTGACTTTGACGATGACGGCAGATCCAAGGTTCTCCGGTATGTTGAGGAAAAATATGGGAAGGACCATGTGTCGCATGTTATTACCTTCGGTACAATGGCTGCCAAAAGTGCAATCAGAGACATTGCCCGGATCCAGAAGCTGCCGTTGAGTGAATCTGACAGGCTTGCTAAACTGATACCAATAAAGCTTCCACCAGACAAAAACGGCGACAAAGTGGCTGTCACGCTGGAAAACTGCATAAAATACGTACCTGAGATTCAGGAGGCCTTCAACTCATCGGACCCGCTTGTAAGAGAGACCATGGAGTATGCACAAAAGCTTGAGGGAAACGTCCGCAACGTGGGAGTTCATGCATGCGCAATAATCATAGGCAGGGACGATCTCAGGGAATATATTCCAATATCAATTGCCAAGGACAAGGAGACGGGAGAGGAGATATGGGTGTCACAATACGAAGGGTCGCAGATAGAGAAAGTTGGAATGCTCAAGATGGACTTTCTGGGACTCAGGACACTTTCGATAATAAAAGACGCTTTAAGGAATATAAAGCACTCAAGAGGAATTGATCTTGATATAAATTCAATACCAATTGACGACAAGGCTACTTACGCAATGTTCAGCAGGGGAGACTCAGTTGCTACGTTCCAGTTTGAAAGCGATGGTATGAGAAAATGGCTGAGAGAACTCAAACCAAACAGGTTTGAAGACCTTATTGCCATGAACGCCCTCTACAGGCCCGGGCCAATGGAGTATATTCCGGACTTTGTAGATAGAAAAAAAGGTCTGAAGCAAATCCAGTATGACTTGCCGGAGATGGAACAGATACTTTCTGATACATATGGCGTTACTGTATATCAGGAACAGGTTATGCTTCTTTCACAGAAGATAGCAGGACTTACCAAGGGCGATGCCGATCAGCTCAGAAAGGGGATGGGAAAGAAGGACAAGAAGATGATTGACAAGCTCAAGGAGAAGTTCATGACCGGAGGAACAGAGAGAAACCACTCTGCCGAGACCCTTGAGAAGATATGGAAAGACTGGGAGGCATTTGCAGAGTATGCATTTAACAAATCACACTCTACATGTTACGCATGGATTGGTTATCAGACTGCGTACCTTAAGGCAAACTATCCGGCTGAGTACATGGCCGCCACGTTAAGCAGAAACCTTAATGACATAGAGGAGATAACCAAGCTGATGGATGAGTGTAAAAGGATGGGAATAGCAGTTCTTGGCCCTGATGTCAACGAGAGTGTCGATACTTTTACTGTTAACAAAAAGGGGAACGTCCGTTTTGGAATGGCGGGTATAAAAGGTGTAGGAGCCGGTGCAGTGGAGAATATAGTCAAGGCAAGAGAAGAGAACGGCGGTAACTTCATCTCTATCTTCGATTTTGTGGAGAGGGTGAACCTTAGCTCTGTGGGTAGAAAAACCATTGAGTCACTTATTTATGCAGGTGCTTTTGACAGTTTTGAGCCTGTCAGGAGAGAGCAGTACCTGGCATCAAACTCAAAGGAGGAACCATTTCTTGATGCATTGTACAAATATGGCAACATATACCAGTCAGATGTACTTAATGGCGGGCACTCACTTTTTGGCCTTAGCGAAACAATAAAGCTGGTACCTCCGGAAATTCCGCAAAATGTGGAGGTGAGTCAGAATGACCTTTTAAAAAGAGAGAAGGAGCTTGTTGGCATGTACCTCTCTGCCCACCCGCTTGACCAATTTGACTTTGAGGTAAAGAACTTCACTACTCATACTCTGGTTCAGGCCATGGAGATGGTGAACATGGCACCAAAGGAGGAGGCACTTCAAGGGAAAGAGATAATCATTGCCGGTATTGTCACAAATGTAAAAATCTCATATACAAGAAGTACGGGGAGGCCATTTGCAAATTTCACCATTGAGGATTTCAACGGGTCCGTAAGCTTCACTGTTTTTGGTAAGGATTATGAGAACTTGATGCAATATACTCAGCAGAACCTTCCTTTGTTGCTAAAATGTACAATTGCTCCAAAATATGGTTTTGGTGCGGCAAAGCAGGAGGCGGCAAAGAATGTGGATTATGAGCTGAAGATAAAGAGCATAAGGCATCTTGCAAATACAAAGGAGGACTTCATAAAGCAGATTACAATAAATATTCCAATAAGAGCATTGGATAGTAATTTCAGAAAAGAGCTGATTGGCAGGTTTAAGGAGAACAAAGGAAACACAATGGTCATTATAAAGGCTCTGGATTACGAAAACCAACTGGCAGTAGAGTTCTTCTCAACAAAATTCAAGGTATCCTTAAACAAAGGGCTGTTCGGCTATCTTGACTCAGTTCCTTTGGAATACTCATTCACTCCAGCCCTGAGCTTTTAGATTTAGTTCTGTACCATCCGGAGTTATAAGCAGAGTGCCGTAATCGGCAGAACACAGGTGTCCTATTATATCAAGCTGAGCAACCTCCTTCTGAAGGGATTCATACTTAGAGAGAGGTATGGTATACAGGAACTGAAAATCGTCCCCTCCGTTTAAAGCAGCAGTAGTAGCGTCTATGCCAAGCTCTTCTGCCATCTGAAATGTCTGTGAGGCAATAGGAATCTTGTCGAGGAAGATCTTTGCTCCAAGGTTGTTTCTTTTACACACTCTTTTAACTGCGTCTGCAAGTCCGTCAGAGATAAAGGCTCCGTCAGATGGATATATTGAGTTCAGATTAAGGGCCTCTATGGCAGATGTGTCGAGATTGGGGTTGAGGTATGATTTAAGAATAAATTTATATTGCTGCAGGTTGGGCTGAATATCGGGATTGCCGGTAAACAGAGCTTTCTCTCTTTCCAGTAGCTGAAGTCCCATGTAGGCAGCACCTAGATTGCCTGAAATGCATATGAGATCACCGGAAACCGGCGACGGGGTTTGAACAATTAGCTCTCTCTGTTGTTTTCCCATGGACGACAAACTAATGGTTAGTCCGGTGAGAGAAGGAAGGAGGTTTAGTTCAACGTTGCTTACTTTGTGTTCTTCCAGAGCTGCAACCATTCCTGACCAAAGTTCTTCGATATCTTCTATGTAATATTTTACGGAGAGGCCAATATTGATAGAGACCGAGAATGGAATATGGTTTTTTGCATAAATGGGACCCAGGAGACTTATGACGGCTTTGTATCCAAGGTGCTTCAAAGGGGTGTAAACTAGGTCGAAGTCAAGTCCTTCGAGAAGCAACTTGTGAGAATTGGACCAAATGCAGCCCTCAGGCTGTTCTTCTGGAAAACAATGCTGAACTTTTGTGCCGGTTTGTGCAAGAAGCCGGTTTATAAGGTTTATTTTTCCTTCATCCGCTACTTGTGTTTTTTTTGGTTTGCCGTTTCCTGCTTTTGTCATCACACTATATTTGTGTGCAAAAATAGGTTAAAATGATATAACTTTGCCTCATGATGAGTGAAAATGATATAATTCAAAAAATAACAGAGTCCGATTACGAACACGGCTTTGTAACGGAGCTCGATCAGGATTTTTTCCCGAAAGGTTTGAACGAGAATACAGTAAGAATGATTTCGGCCATAAAAGAGGAGCCGGAATGGATGTTGGAATTCAGGCTGAAGTCATACAACAAATGGCTCACCATGAAGATGCCAACCTGGCCACATCTTACAATCCCCGAGATAGATTATCAGGACATTATTTATTTTGCCGCACCAAAGAAAAGGGCAGAGGGGGCAGGAATAGATCCTGAACTTCAGGCGACATTCGACAAACTCGGGATTCCCCTGGATGAGAGAAATGTTCTAGCCGGGGTAGCTGTAGATGCTGTTTTTGATTCAGTTTCTGTAAAGACTACATTCAGAGAATCTCTTGCAGAAAAAGGGATTATTTTCTGTTCTTTCTCCGAGGCGGTCAGGGACTATCCGGAGCTTGTCAAAAAACACCTTGCATCTGTTGTTCCTTATGGCGACAACTTCTATGCAGCATTGAACTCGGCAGTATTCAGCGACGGTTCTTTTTGTTATATTCCTAAAGGTGTGCGTTGTCCTATGGAGTTGTCGAGCTATTTCAGGATAAATGCAAAGGGAACAGGTCAGTTTGAGAGAACGCTTATTGTTGCAGAAGAGGGATCGTATGTCAGTTATCTGGAAGGGTGCACGGCACCTCAGCGTGACGAAAACCAATTGCATGCAGCAGTGGTGGAGATTATTGTGATGAAGGATGCTGAGGTTAAGTATTCAACTGTGCAAAACTGGTATCCGGGAGATGCAAACGGTAAAGGGGGTATATTTAACTTTGTAACCAAGAGAGGTATCTGCAAGGGGGAGAACAGTAAACTGTTCTGGGCACAGGTGGAGACAGGCTCTGCAATTACGTGGAAGTATCCAAGTACGATACTGCGGGGCGACAATTCAATATCGGAGTTTTACTCAGTTGCGGTTACAAACAACTACCAACAGGCAGACACCGGCACAAAAATGATACATATAGGCAAGAATACTAAAAGCCGCATTGTTAGCAAGGGTATATCTGCCGGCCACAGCCAGAACAGCTACAGGGGTCTTGTAAAAATACTTCCAAACGCAGAATTTTCAAGAAACTACACTCAATGCGACTCTCTTTTGCTCGGCGACAAGTGCGGTGCACACACATTTCCTTATATTGAGAACGAAAACGAGACAGCTATTCTGGAACATGAGGCTACTACATCAAAAATAAGTGAGGACCAGTTGTTCTATTGTCAACAGAGAGGTATAGGAACAGAAGACGCTGTTGGCCTTATAGTGAATGGATATGCAAAAGAGGTTCTCAACCAGCTCCCTATGGAGTTTGCTGTTGAGGCTCAGAAGTTGCTTCAGATAACCCTTGAGGGTAGTGTGGGTTAAAATTTATATTCAGATGGATTATATTTTCAGTATAAAAAACATTCTTTTTACAATTGGCGGACAGGGAGTCAGCCTTATTGAGATAATAGCGGTTCTTAGTGGGCTATCATGTGTATATCTGGCAACCAGGGCCAAGGTTGCAAACTTCTGGATAGGATATGCCTATAACATAATACTGTTCTTTCTCTTTTATCAGAAAGGTCTGTATTCCAGCATGCTTGTTCAACCGGTCTCGTTTGCAATCAATTTCTTTGGACACTATCGTTGGACACACCCAAAAAAGGAGGAGGAGAACAGCAAGCATCAACTTAAGATATCGCTACTGACAAACGGTAAACGTGTATATTTTGTTGCTCAGATTATTGTCCTTGCGGTAATATGGGGCACTGCCCTCACATATCTGGACAATATATGGCCGGGTATTTTCAAAGAGGCCCGAACTCCTTATCTGGATGCGGTTATTACCATTACCATATTGACTGCTCAATATCTGTCGGCTCAGAAGAAGCTTGAGTGTTGGGCTGCATGGTTTACTGTAAACGTAACCAATATAAGTTTATACATACTGGCAGGTCTGGTGTTTATGCCAATAGTGAGTGCGGCTTACCTCGTTCTGGCATTTTTTGGTTTTTCCATGTGGAAAAAACAGTGGAAGTTGAATAATTAAATAATATTATAATATGTTAGAGATAAAAGGCTTACACGCCTCAATCGATGGAAAGGAGATACTTAAAGGTATTGATTTCTCGGTAAAAGCAGGAGAGATTCATGCCATCATGGGACCCAACGGTTCCGGTAAAAGCACTCTTTCTGCTGTCCTTGCAGGTAGGGATCACTTTGATGTTACTGCCGGCGAGATTATTTACGAAGGATTTGACCTTTTGAAACTATCTCCGGAAGACAGAGCAAGAAACGGTATTTTCCTTGGTTTCCAGTATCCTGTTGAAATACCCGGGGTGAGCAATGTCAATTTTATGAAAACAGCCATTAACGAGAAGAGGAAACACATGAACCTGCCACCACTTACTGCAGCAGAGTTCCTGAAGCTTATGAGAGAGAAGATGGAAGTTGTTGAAATGGACAAATCTTTCTCAAGCAGAGGTGTGAACGTTGGATTTTCCGGAGGAGAGAAAAAAAGGAACGAGATTTTTCAAATGGCCATGTTGGAACCCAAACTGGCAATTCTGGACGAGACAGACAGTGGACTTGATATAGATGCGCTAAGAATTGTTGCAGCTGGGGTGAACAAGCTTAAAAAACCGGACAACGCCTTTATTATAATCACACACTACCAGAGGCTGCTGGACTATATTGTTCCGGATATCGTGCATATACTCTACGACGGAAGGATAATAAAAACTGCCGGAAAGGAGTTGGCTCTTGAGGTTGAGAGCAGAGGCTACGACTGGCTGATAAACCCATAGATATGTCAGAAAAATACACATATTCCCCTGAAATACCGGAAGTGTTCCGATGCAGGGTTCCTTTGCAGGGAACACATCAGGCTTTTCTTATGAACGGAAAGCTCAGAAAGGAGGAGGGTAATGGTTCTCCTGTTTCAATATTGCCAGGTGAACCTTTGGGCTTTAACCTTAATGTGTCAAAAGGGGCAATCATGCCGGAAAGCCTGCAGATAATAACCGTAAGGGATTCGGATAATACGGAACCTATCAGCTTCTCAAACAACCTGACGTTTGGAGCAATGTCGGAGTCAAATATACTTTTGTGTTCCCACACCCTCTCGATGGACGACTTTAAAACAGATTCTGAGATGAATATCAATGTTTCTGAAGGTGCAAGGGTAAATATAGTGGTCATGCAAAACGAGCATAACAGATCTACACATAAGGTAAGGTTTAATGTCAATCTTTCCAAAGACTCTTATATCCGTATAAATATTGTCTCTTTGCACGGGGGAATGCTGGAGAATGAGATAGAAGCAAGACTCACCGGTGAGGGTGCAACATGCGAGCTTAATGGTATATATCTGGTAGACGGAACTCAGGAGATTCATACAACAGTGAATATGCACCATCTTGTTCCCAGATGCACCAGTCGTCAGCTGTTCAAAGGGATACTTAATGATGAGTCCAAAGCACTCTTTTTTGGTAAGATAAATGTTTCACCGGACGCCCAGAAAACAGAGGCATATCAGGCAAACCATAATCTGTTGCTTTCCAGGAAGGCAAAAGTTTATGCCCAACCTCAACTTGAAATATATGCCGACGATGTTAAATGTTCCCATGGGGCCACAAGTGGCAGACTGGACGAATTGGCTCTGTTTTACATGCGATCAAGGGGCATTGGAGCAGAAGAGGCAAAGATTCTTCAGCAGCTTGCTTTTGTATATGCAGTTCTGGAGAAAATATACAACGAAGAACTTCGTCAGAGACTACAGGATCTGGTTGAATCGAGACTCCGAGGGGAGTTTGGTCATTGTACAAACTGTAGCATGAACTGTTGCTGAGGGTAGATTACAAATACTTTTCTCAAAATATATTCTGCTGAAAATGAGCAAAAAATCACTTGTTTGCTAGAAGGGGTGATTCAATAGTGAAATTATTGCTATATTCGAACAGTATAAAACAATAGAAAAAATGAAAAAAATTACAATTCTGGCAACGATGCTTTTTATGCTGACAGGTTTTTCAGCTTATGCTCAAACTAACAAGATAATTGGTAAGTGGTACACGATAGATGAGGAGGGAAGAAAAAAATCTCTTGTGAATATCTATCAGGCACCAAACGGAACATACGAAGGTGTCATAGAGACTCTTTTAACTGGTGATCCAAAAAGACTTTGCACTCAATGTACAGGTGCAGACAAAAATAAACCTATTGCTGGTCTGAAGTTTATAAAGAACATGAAGGCAGACAATAATAAGCTTACCGGTGGAACAATACTGGATCCGCTGGACGGGAAAATCTACAGTTGTTCAATGTCGTTTGACAAGAAAACAGGAAAGCTCAAAGTGCGAGGCTCTCTGGACGGTTGGGGCCTTTTGGGAAGAAATCAGACATGGGAGCCAGCCGCCGGTGTTAATTAAGTGTTGATAAGATTTGAGGATTTTTCAGAAGAAGTCCGGCTATTTAATATAATTTTGTCAGAGTCGAAGGAGAAATCTTTCGGCTTTTTCTTTCAATAATTTTTTCAAACTATGAAGACATATACCTACGAAGAGGCAATGGCAGCCAGCCTGGAATATTTTAAGGGGGACGAACTTGCAGCATCTGTGTGGATCGGTAAATACGCAATGAAGGACTCATTCGGCAACCTGTTCGAACACTCTCCTGAGGATATGCATTGGAGGTTGGCAAATGAGTTTGGCAGGATTGAGGAGAAATTTCCTAACCCGCTAAGCGCCCAGGAGATATATGATCTGTTAAAGGAATTCAAGTATATTGTTCCTCAGGGTGGTCCTATGACCGGAATTGGCAACAACCATCAGATAGCATCGCTTTCAAACTGTTTTGTAATCGGGCATGACAAACCTGCTGATTCCTATGGTGGAATCATGCGTATTGACGAAGAACAGGTTCAGTTGATGAAGAGAAGAGGCGGAGTGGGTCACGATCTTTCGCATATAAGACCGGCCGGAAGTGCGGTTCTCAACAGTGCCCTCACATCTACCGGAGTTGTTCCTTTCATGGAACGTTACTCAAATTCAACAAGAGAGGTGGCTCAGGATGGACGCAGGGGAGCTCTTATGTTAAGTATCTCAATCAAACATCCCGACTCTGAGCATTTTATAGACGCCAAACTCGAACAGGGCAAGGTTACAGGTGCAAACGTTTCTGTAAAGATTGATGATGAATTCATGAGGGCCGCTCTCAAAAACAAACCATACACACAACAATATCCTGTTGATGCAGCTGTTCCAAAAGTCGTTAAGGAAATTGACGCCAATGCTCTTTGGAAAAAGATCATTCATAACGCATGGAAATCGGCAGAACCGGGTATTCTTTTTTGGGATACTATTATAAGGGAATCTTTGCCTGATTGTTATGCTGACCTTGGTTATAAAACAGTAAGCACTAATCCTTGCGGAGAGATTCCTCTTTGCCCATACGACTCATGCCGTCTGATAGCAATTAATCTTTTCTCATATGTAGACGATCCTTTCACTCCAAAGGCAAGTTTCAACATGGAGCTGTTCAAGGACCATGCAAGAAAAGGTATGAGGCTGAATGACGACCTCATAGAACTTGAGATGGAGAAAATCGAAGGAATCATAGCAAAAATAAAGGCAGACCCCGAGGATGAGGAGGTAAAAAGGGCGGAACTGACTCTCTGGAAAAAGATACAGGACAAAACACTGGGAGGCAGAAGAACCGGATTGGGAATTACTGCTGAGGGAGATATGCTTGCTGCTCTCGGACTTATGTATGGTAGCGACAAGGCGATAGACTTTTCAGTTGAAATTCAGAAAACACTGGCAGTTGAGGCTTACCGTTCTTCAACTCAGATGGCTCAGGAAAGGGGCGCATTCCCTATATATGATGCAAAGCGCGAAACTAACAATCCTATGATTGCCAGGATCCGCAAGGAGGATGAGGAGTTATACGATATGATGGTAAGGCATGGCAGGAGGAACATATCAATGTTGACAATTGCTCCAACAGGCACAACATCTCTCATGACTCAGACAACATCGGGAATCGAACCTGTGTTTCTTCCTGTTTACAAGCGCAGAAGAAAGGTGAATCCGAATGACAAGAATGTTACTATAACATTCAGGGACGACGTTGGTGATGCATGGGAAGAGTATTATGTTTTCCACCACAAGTTCCTTACCTGGTGTGAGATGAATGGTCTGAACAAAGAGCAGGTACTTGCAATGAGGGGTTCTCAGGTAGACGATCTTATCAAAAGATCTCCTTACTACAAAGCTACATCGAACGATATTGACTGGCTTGCAAAGGTAAAAATGCAGGGCAGAATGCAGAAATGGGTAGATCACTCGATAAGTGTTACCGTAAACCTGCCTAACAGTGCAACTGAAGAGCTGGTATCTGATGTTTATAAAACAGCCTGGGAATATGGTTGTAAGGGAGTTACTGTATACAGGGATGGTTCAAGGTCAGGGGTTCTCGTTTCAACCAAAGAGAATGAAACTAAGGAGTCTGTGCTTAGGAAACGCGAACGTCCAATATCTCTTGAGGCAGAGGTGATCCGTTTTAAAAACGGGGCCGAGCAATGGATTGCATTGGTAGGTCTCATGAAGGGAGTGCCGTATGAAATTTTTACGGGTCTTCTTGACGAGGATACCAGAAACATACCAAAGTCTGTTACAATGGGATTCATTGTAAAAGAGAAGGATGATGCCGGTAATTCCAGATACGACTTCCAGTACATAGACAGGTATGGTTACAAAAACACAGTGGGTGGCATATCTCATATGTTCAACAAAGAGTACTGGAACTATGCAAAATTGATATCAGGTGTATTGCGTAACGGAATGCCTATTGTGGATATTGTAAATCTGGTAAATGGTCTTCAACTTGATAGTGAGGCAATCAATACCTGGAAAAACGGGGTGGAAAGAACACTAAAAAGATATATTCCAGATGGAACCAAGGACGATTCCGGAAAAAAATGTGAAAAGTGCGGTTCCAGCGAGCTTGTTTACCAGGAGGGATGCCTTAATTGCCTCTCATGTGGATACTCTAAGTGCGGATAATGTTTTAAAGTTTGGATAATGATACTCTATCCTAACGCAAAAATTAATATTGGTCTTAAGGTTATTGAAAAACGTACCGACGGTTTTCATAATCTTGAGACCTTCTTTTTTCCTATTGAGTTAACAGATATTCTGGAAATAGTCGAATCAGATAAAACGACTCTCACCCTTTACGGAATTAAACTGGATGGCATCATGGAAGACAATCTTTGTATTAAAGCATATAATATGTTGGCAAATGATTTCGATCTTCCACCTGTTGAGATTCACCTCTTTAAGAGAATCCCTCCGGGTGCCGGACTGGGAGGCGGGTCGTCAGATGCTGCACATACACTTATTGCCCTCAATAAATTATTTTGTCTTAACCTGAACCACGAAACTCTTGCCACATATGCTGCCCGGCTTGGAAGTGACTGCCCCTTCTTTGTATATTCAAGGGGACTCAACGCAGATGAAGGAGAAGGAATGTTGGCCAGCGGAAGGGGAGAGATTCTTACTCCCTTTAAGGTTCCTCAACTCAAGGGTTTGAAAATACGGACTGTTGTGCCGCCCGTATTTGTCTCAACAGCAGAAGCATATAGAGGAGTTATCCCAAGCGGGCCACATTACTCTCTCAAGGATCTTCTACTTATGCCTGTTGAGATGTGGAAAGGCGCTGTCAATAATGACTTTGAAAACTCAGTCTTTAAAAAACATCCTCTTATAGAGGAACATAAACAAGATCTTTACAACAAAGGGGCCATCTATGCCTCAATGAGCGGCAGCGGCTCTGCTGTTTTCGGGTTGTTTAGATAATGTGCTAATGTGCTAATTTGCTGTTTCAACTCTTTTACCTAACTTTAAAATTGAATATTTAGAGAGTAAATTATTATGAGAAAATTTCTATTGGCACTGGGTGCGGGGTTATTACTTTTTTCAAATGGGTCTTTTGCTCAGAATCAGCAAAATACGCGAAACCAAATCAAAAAAAGTCCGAATTTCTGGTATGGACCTAAAGTAGGTGTAGACCTGCTTACACCAACAGTTAATCAGGAAGAGATTAAGGCACAAGTGAAATCGAATTATCAGATTGGATTTTTTTTACAGTTCGGAAGGACATTTTATTTTCAGCCAGAGTTTTATTATCGTACTCACAAGGAAAACTATAGTAATATAAGCGATGAGGTAACCGTCAACACCTTAAAAGTGCCAATGATGTTTGGGGTACGGGTGTTAAATCTGAAAATTGTGAGTGCTCACCTTATGGCAGGTCCTACTGCATCATTTCTTCTTAAAGAGAGTGTAACGGACCCAAACAGGAAAAAAAGCAACTTTGCGCTTCAGGCAGGCGGTGGTGTGGATGTTCTGGGCTTTATCACATTGGATGTTCGTTACTCTGTTGATATCAACAGCACAACAAATGAACAGATTCGCCAATTAGGCTGGGATAGCGGAGTTAATGTCACTCTTGGAATCAAACTCAGATAATTAAGTAAAAATGAAAAGGTCAGGCGCGATAATCGGATGCTTGCTAATTATTGTGAGTCCGGTTTTAGCTCAAAAAAAGGTTACGTCTCCTTCTGATGCAAAAATACTTGCCGACAACTAGTTAATAGCGACAGAAAACGGTATGGTTATTGTTGCGATGGACAAGAGTGTCAATGTAAAAATTATAAAAGAGGGATTTATATCTGTTCACGCCAAGAATATCAACAAGGATAATGCTCCGGTAATACCTGTTACTTGTCAGATTGATTTACTTGCAGATGAGTCTTTTGCTGTATCGGTCCCAGCCGATTTTGTCAAGACTAAAGCATAATAGAGATAAATGCCAAATAATACTATCCGTACAAGGCTTATTGTAAAGGTTGCGGACAGCAGTACTTAAAAAGTTGAAATAGGCATAAGGTAATAGAAGAATATATAAATTCAAATGAAAAAAACACTTATAATAACCGGCATAATATTAGCCGCAGCAATCATCTCTCTTGTTGTCATAAACAAGGTAGTATCAAAAAAAGATATAACAAACCTTTATGCCGAATCTATAAGGGGGCAGTTTGACATTATAGTCACTACCACAGGAGAGCTACAGGCAAAGCAGTCAACCGAAATTTTTGGCCCGGAACTGGTACAGGGGAGAAACTTCAGGTCGATGGATATTAAGATAACAGACATGGTGCCTGAGGGAACAGAGGTTAAACCAGGCGACTATGTAGCAACACTTGACAGGACTTCATTTGATAACAGCCTCAAGGAAGAGCTTGAAAAACTGAGATCCGCAGAAACCAATATGGAGATGAAAATTCTTGACACAGCTGTCAATCTCAGTAATTTAAGGGATAACATAAAAAATCTGAGATATACTGTGGAAGAGGCTGAAATTACACTTCAACAATCGAAATATGAGCCGCCTACAACAATCCGTCAGGCAGAACTTGCTCTTGATAAAGCAAAACGCTCACTGGACCAGTCCATCAGAGGTTATTCCTTAAAGGTTGAACAGGCAAAATCAGATACAAGATCTTTAAAAACCACCCTTTTAGACCAGCGCACCAAAGTAAGTGACCTTCAAGATGTCTTGTCAAACTTTGTTATAAAAGCTCCGGCAGCAGGGATGATTATCTATAAAAGAGACATGATGGGAGGGAAAAGGAAAGTAGGTTCATCCATTAATCCATGGGACAATGTTGTGGCAACACTTCCTGATATGTCGGCCATGATGTCAAAAACCTACGTAAACGAAATTGATGTAAGCAAAGTAAAGCCGGGTCAGAAAGTTGAAATAATTGTAGATGCCTTCCCGGAGAAGAAGTACACTGGAGTTGTAAGTAATGTTGCTAATATTGGAGAGCAACTACCAAATGCCGATGCAAAAGTATTTGAGGTAAATATAGAAGTTGACGGTTCTGATCCAATATTAAGACCATCTATGACAACCGGGAACAAGGTAATTACCAAAACAATAGCCAATGTTGTCTATATACCGCTGGAATGTGTACAGGCCGGGACAGACAGTATTCCGTTTGTTTATATGAAAAACGGGAAAAAGCAGATTGTAGTTTTGGGTGAATCAAATGAAAACAATGTAATTATAGAACAGGGGCTTGAACCCGGAGAAAAAATATATCTCAGTATTCCTGAAGATCCAGAAAGTTTTGATTTGGAGGGGAAAGAGTTAATATCTGTAATCAAGGATAAAGAAAAAGCAATAAAGGCAGAGGAGAACCGTATAAGGCAGGAGGCAGAAAAAGCTAAGGCAAAAGCCGCTGCAGATACAAAGGCCAATTTTGGCAGAGGAGGTATGATGAACATAACACCAGAAATGATGCAGCAATTCCAGAATAACAAGAACAAACAGCCAAAGGTAGAGGGAAGTACCAGTGATACATCTTCAAGGACAAGAAAAAACTTCCAGCAACGTCCTAAAAACAGCAATTGAGATGTTCAGATTTATATTCAGGTACTTTCATGATATTGAAATAGCTGTAGAATCAATAGTTTCAAATAAGCTAAAGTCGATTCTGACGGCTCTGGGAATTATATTCGGTGTAGCAGCAGTCATTGCCATGCTTGCCATAGGAAAGGGGGCCAAGCAGGAGATTATGGAACAGATGAAGATGGTAGGGGTTAACAACATCATCATAAATCCTATAATTCCCGATAAATCCTCATCTAGTGAAGAGGGCGAAAAGCAACAGAAAAAGTTCTCGCGAGGACTAAACATGCTCGATGTAGATGCCATTAAGGAGACGTTACCGTCTGTAAAGAGAATAAGTCCCGAAATATCATTTACATCTGCAGCAATGCTCAATGGAGTAAAATACAATGCAAAACTTGTCGGAGTATCAAATGATTATTTCCATCTGTATAACCTTCCATTGGTAGAAGGAGTCTTCTTTAACGATTATCAGGAAAAAATGGGCATACAGGTCTGTATCATAGGTGCTAACATACGGGCGAAGTTCTTCAGCAAAATTAATCCAATCAACCAGTATATAAAATTTAACGGTATATGGCTTAAGGTTATAGGCGTACTCCAGAAAACAAATGTCTCACTTACCGGATTTGAGGAGAAGGGTGTAAACGTATACAACGACAACATCTATATTCCAATCGAGACATTGTTGTTAAGGTATCAGAACAGGGCACTTCTCAACACAAAACTGGTTTCAGAGGTAAGTAATATCAGAATTTTCGGAGGGGGTATGGGGAGAGTTGTTATAAGCTCTTCAGATGCCTCCAGTGATACAGAGACTAATTACAACCAATTGGACAGAATAGTGGTTCAGGTAAATGAAACAGAACAACTAGCAACAACAACCGAAGTTCTTAGCCGCATGCTTACAAGGCGCCATACTGGCGTGAAGGACTTTGAGATAACAGTACCGGAATTACTTCTTAAACAACAACAAAGGACAAAGGACATTTTCAATATTGTCCTGGGAGCAATAGCAAGTATCTCACTTATTGTAGGGGGCATCGGTATCATGAATATAATGTTTGCCTCTGTCATGGAGAGGATTAAGGAAATTGGGACAAGAATGGCCCTTGGAGCTAAGAAAATGGATATAGTTGTACAATTTCTTTCTGAGGCGGTTTTAATTAGTGTGAGCGGAGGATTTATAGGAGTTTTTATTGGGGTTATAATGGCCAAACTGATTGAACAGGTGGCAGGAATTACAACAATTGTATCGTTTTTTTCTGTTTTTATTGCATTCGGGGTATCTGTCAGCATAGGAGTGATATTTGGCTACTCTCCTGCAAAAAGAGCATCAGAAAGAGATCCGATAGAATCATTGAGATATGAATAAATTATTAATAATGAATAAAATACGTTTATTTTCGATAATATTATTGCTTGTTTTTTCGACAAAGAAAATCAATGCGCAGGAGGTTATAAAGCTTACTTTTCAAGAGGTTATAAAGCTGGCAGAGGAACAATCACCTAATGCCCTTATGGCCAAACACACTTTTCGAGCAAGTTACTGGAACTACAGGACATTTGTTGCTCAGTACAGACCATCGCTCACGCTAAACGGAACCCTTCCCGACTACAGTACCGCCTATGATAAAGTCTGGAACTCCCAGTTAGAAAGGTGGGATTATAAAGCTACCAATACAATAAACAACAACGCATCGCTGGTTTTGTCGCAGAATATCGGTTTTACCGGAGGGTCAATATCGCTGACCTCAGATCTCACACTATTCAACGATTTTGAAAACGATTCACAAAAATACATCTCTTCTCCTATAAGCATAGGGGTGACACAACCACTATTCCGGTACAATGCCCTTAAGTGGCAGAAGAAGATAGAGCCCATAAAATATGAAGCTGCAAGAAAGACTTTTCTTACGAGTATAGAATCAGTACATCAACAGGCAGTTACTAATTTCTTTTCGCTTTCACTTGCTCAGATCAACAAGCAGATTGCAGATATGAACTATTCAAATGCCGATACTCTCTGGAGGATATCCAAGGGACGCTATGAACTGGGAACAATTGCAGAAGACGAACTATTACAGATGCAACTCTCGTGGCTCAACGCTGAGACTTCAAGAAAAGAGGCGGAGATAAATCTGAGGGACAGGGAGATAAGAATGAGGTCTTTTTTGGGATATAATGAAAATGTAAGGCTGGAACTTATACTTCCTACTGAGATCCCTACCTTGCAGGTTAACACACGAGAGGTCTTCGACCTTGCAATGGCAAACAATCCGGAGATACTAAACCAACAACTTAAGTTGCTTAATGCCCAGAGCAATGTGGCACAAGCAAAAGCAGAAAGGGGACTTAATGCAAACCTTACTGCATCCTTTGGATTACGCGATCAGGACTCCAATTTCAGACTTGCGTATTCTGATCCGAATCAACAACAGAGAGTAAGAATAGGTTTTTCATTTCCAATTCTGGACTGGGGACTTGGCAGAGGGAAATACAAGATGGCAAAATCAAGTCTGGAGCTTGCTCAGGTTCAGGCACAACAAGCCATTGTAGATTTTCAGCAAAATCTTTCACTAGATGTTGAGCAGTTCAATCTACAGGCATCACAGGTGAAAATTGCAGCAAAGTCCGATACAGTTGCTCAGAAAATGTTTGAAGTTACAAAGCAGAGGTTTCTTATAGGTAAAATTTCTGTACTTGAGTTGAACAATGCAGATGCAAAGAAGGACCAGAACAAAAGGGCATATGTACAGTCATTGCAGAATTACTGGAATTTCTTTTACAATCTCCGGAACCTTACTTTGTACGATTTTATAAACAGGAAGCCTCTTGAAACAGATTATGAAAATCTGATCAAATAAGGTTAGCCAAAGGGTCAGTATTCTGTGAAAATTCTCTGAATCTCTTTTGTGTCAATACTACCTGAGACTGAATTGTTTCTGGTAAGAGCAAGCATCAACAGTATCCTGGCTTTTTGGGGATTCTTCAGATATGATACCGGCCATGAGGGGTCGTAATCTTCTGCGGCACAATCCACGCCACCTGTAGAGATACGGGAAGAACGTATTATCGCGACACCTCGCGCGAAGCCTTTTTCCAGTTCATTTTTCATCTCTCTGCTGTAGTTGCCGTGACCTACTCCTGCAATTACTATTCCCTTAACGTTTGCCTCTATAAGTGCTTTTATTGGGGTCGTGGATGAGAATGCATAACTATATACAATCTCCACCTGAGGGAGTGTTTTTAGCCCCTTAATGTCAAACTCGCTGCCTGTTGTATGTCTGACCATACACTCACGGTAAAACCGAGGTTCACCATCACGGATGTAACCTAAGGGTCCATAGTTGGGACAGGAGAAAGCGGCAGTATTTACGGTATTTGTTTTTGTAACATCGTCTGCAGATAGTATAAAGTCGTTAATAACAACCATTACTCCTCTATTATGAGCTTTTTGTGAAGCCGCCACCGAAACAGCGTTGAAAAGATTAAACGGCCCGTCTGCACTTAACGACGTAGAGGGCCTCATAGATCCGGTTAAAACCACCGGACGGGAGTGTTTTATTGTAAGGTTGAGAAAATATGCTGTCTCCTCCATTGTGTCTGTACCATGTGTAATTACAACTCCATCGCACAAGTCATTTGAAAAAAGAGAGTCAATGGCATTGTAAAGCTTGAGCCAGATTGAGAGTTCCATGTTCTGACTGGATATATTGCACACCTGGATACCTTTAAGTACGGCAATTTTCTCAATGTCCGGAACTGTTGCAATTATCTGCTCCACGCTTATTACCCCCGGCTTGTATGAAGCATTGGTGGAGTTGTTTGCAGAGCCGGCAATAGTGCCTCCGGTTGCAAGAATTACAATACGTGGCTTTTGATCTGGATTGGCTGAATTAGCGTAAAGTGAGAGAGATATGAGAAAAAATGAGATTAGCGTTATAAACTTTTTCATCCGACAATTATTTTGTTGCCCAAATATAGCAATAATGAAAATGAAAAGGGCGACTCCCTGCTACAGAAATCAGCCCTTTTTTGTGTACTAAAACCTAAACCTACATCTATAAGATGCATATAATATAGAAAATGTTGCAAAT